>Ga0189280_10037_pt1 | contig 205436 bp, 194 predicted proteins | sample N26B71minimetaG_FD_130327 | JGI IMG/M metagenome (GOLD analysis project Ga0189280, IMG submission 130327) | Marine microbial communities from the Costa Rica Dome - N26 B7-1 mini metaG | ecosystem: Environmental > Aquatic > Marine > Oceanic > Photic zone | place: Costa Rica: the Eastern Pacific... | reverse complement strand
GTCCGGGAAAAATGGGAGCGGTTGAAATGCGCACTTCCGCTTCCCCCGGATTTATTCCGGGGCCTGGCGGCGTTTCAGATGCAGACTAAACCGGGCCCCGGCACAAGGCCGGGGGAAGTGGAGGGAGAGTGAGGAGAGAAAACCGTAGCCTCAGTCCCAGTCTTCCTCGTCCTCGTCGAGATAGGTGGGATCATTGCGGCCGAGGACTTCGGGAATGTCCCCGAAGTCCTCGTCGCCATCCGGTTCGGGCTGCCAGACTTCGTCGGTCTCGACCGACCAGAAGCCTTCGGCCTGGGCCGCGCCTTCGGCCAGGCGGGCGGCCTGTTCCTCGGTTTCGGCCACCACGCCATAGGCGACAAAACACGGGCCGACCGCGTCCTCGGCCTGCAGCATCACATTGAAGCCCTTGAGGGCCATGGTGTTATCCCATCTTCCGCCAGGTCGAGCCTTCCGGCCCGTCATCGACCTGGATCTGCCGTGCATTGAGTTCGTCACGCACCTCGTCGGCGAGCGCCCAGTCCTTGGCCTCGCGCGCCTCCTGGCGCTTGAGGATGAGGGCATCGATCGCGGCCCGTTCTTCCGGATCGATGTCGGTCAGACCGAACCAGGCGTCCGGATCGGCCTGGCCCAGCCCCATCAGGGCACCGGCAGCCAGAAGACGTCCCTTGGCCTCGGCCTTCTCCTGCGGCGTTTCGGCCTTGTTGGCTTCGCCGGCCAGCGCGAAAAGCTCCGACATCGCCTTGGGCGTATTGATGTCGTCCAGCAGGGCATCGAGGAAGGCCTCGGGCACATCGCTGGGCACGGCTTCAAGATGGCCCAGGCGACGCAACACGCCATAGATCCGGTCGAGCGAACGGCGGGTCTTGGCCAGGAGATCCGAATTCCAGGTCAGCGGGGCACGATAATGCGCCGTCAGCAGCGCGCAGCGCAGCACTTCGCCCGGCCAGGATTTCAGGAGATCGTGGATCAGCGCGACATTGCCCAGCGACTTGGACATCTTGTCCGAGCCCATGTTGAGAAAGCCATTGTGCAGCCAGTAATTGGCCATCGACTTGCCGCCATGGGCGCAGGTCGACTGGGCGATCTCGTTCTCATGGTGCGGGAAGACCAGGTCGATGCCGCCGCCATGAATGTCGATCGTTTCGCCCAGATGCGTCTCGCACATGGCCGAGCATTCCAGGTGCCAGCCCGGACGGCCGCGGCCCCAGGGGCTGTCCCAGCCCGGCTCGTCATCGGCAGACGGCTTCCACAGCACGAAATCGCACGGGTCCTTCTTGTAGGGCGCCACCTCGACCCGGGCCCCGGCGATCATGTCGTCGAGCGAGCGCTTGGACAGCGCGCCATAGGCCTCGTAGGACTTCACCGAGAAGAGGACATGGCCTTCCGCCGCATAGGCATGACCGCCATCGACCAGGCGCTGCATCATGGCGATCATCGGCTGGATGTGATCGGTCGCCTTGGGCTCCAGCGTCGGCGGCACGATGCCCAGCGCATCGAGATCCTCGCGATAGATGCGGGCGAACTTCGTCGCGACGGCCTCGATCCCCTCGCCGCTCTCGCGGGCGGCGGCCATGATCTTGTCGTCGATATCGGTGATATTGGCCGCCAGCACGACGCTCTCGGCACCGTAGAGATATCCGAGCACCCGGCGCAGCACATCGAATACGACCGGCGGGCGTGCATTGCCGATATGGGCGTAGCTGTAAACCGTCGGACCGCAGACATACATCGTCACCCGGTCCTGATCGATCGGTTCGAATGCGCGCTTTCGCCGCGCCATCGTATCGTAAAGGGTGAGCGATTTCATGTTCTTGTCTGTTCCGTTTGTGTCAAGGGCGTGAAAAATTCACATCTTCCCTGCGGTCATATCATTGGATTTCACGCAGGGAAGGCCTAAATACCGTCAAGCGCCAAGGCGCGAACACAGAGGATTTCAGGCTCCGGGTGAAAAAATTCCGGCTCTGCATCCTCGATCCGGAAACCGGCACTACGGCCCTGTCGTATACGCGCAGGACCGACCCGACAACGAAAGGATCCATGGGGATGGACGCCGTGACACCTGAAGCTGCGCGCCTGGCTGGCGTGAAAAACTCCAAACCGACCCGCGAGGAGGCCGAGGAGGCCGTCCGCACGCTGATCGCCTGGGCGGGCGACGACCCGGCCCGCGAAGGCCTGATCGACACGCCCAAGCGCGTCGTGAAAGCCTGGTCGGAATGGTTCTCCGGCTATGAAGCCGATCCAATGGCCGCTCTCGGCAAGACGTTCGAGGACGTGCAGGGCTATGACGACATGGTCATGCTGACCAATATCGATGTCGAGAGCCATTGCGAACACCACCTCGCACCGATCCTGGGCGTGGCCCATGTCGCCTACCTGCCGCGCAAGGCCGTGGTCGGCATTTCCAAGATTGCCCGCGTGGTGGAGATCTTCTCCAAGCGCATGCAGACGCAGGAAACCATGACGGCCCAGATCGCCGACGCGCTGACCGAGGCGATGCAGCCCCGCGGCGTCGCCGTGTTCGTGGATGCCAAGCACCAGTGCATGACCACCCGCGGCGTGCACCACCCGAATGTGTCGACCATCACCACCACCTTCACCGGCGAGTTCAAGACCGACCCGGCCCTGAAGGACCGCTTCCTGCGCATGATCGAACGCGCCTGACACGAACCACCGGTTCAAGAGAAAAGCCCCGTCCGGCCGGACGGGGCTTTTCTTTTTGGACAGGGTCGAGAAGCCTAGGCCGCGTCCGGCATTTCCAGCGACGACATGTCGATCACGAAGCGATAGCGCACATCGGCTTTTTCCATGCGCTCGAAGGCCGTGTTGATCTCGTCCATCCGGATCATCTCGCATTCCGGCAGGATGTTCATCCGGCCGCAGAAATCGAGGACTTCCTGGGTCTCGGCGATACCCCCGATCAGGGAACCGGCAACCCGGCGGCGCCCCATGATCAGCGGGACCGAAACCAGCTCGTCCAGCGGTCCGACCTGGCCGACAAGGCACAGCGTACCGTCGATATCGAGCAGCGGCATGTAGGGGTTGATGTCATGCTTCACCGGCACGGTGTCGATGATCAGGTCGAAACTGTTGCGCGCCGTCTTCATCGCCGCCTTGTCCGACGAGATCAGGAAGGCATCGGCACCGAGCTCGCGCGCATCGGCTTCCTTGGACGGGCTGCGGCTGATCACGGTGACGTGGGCGCCCAGGCCGACGGCCAGCTTGATCGCCATATGGCCCAGCCCGCCCATGCCGACGACGCCGACACGGCTGCCCTCGCCGACATTCCAGGTGCGCAGCGGCGAGAAGGTCGTGATGCCAGCACACAGCAGCGGCGCCACCCGAGACACGTCGAGCGTCTCCGGCACGCGCAGGACGAAGGCTTCGCGCACGATGACATGTTTGGAATAGCCGCCCAGCGTATTGTCGCCGGTGACCCGGTCCGGGCTGTTATAGGTCGCGGTGAACCCATTGCGGCAGTATTGCTCCTCGTCGTCATGGCAATGATCGCAATCCTGGCAGCTGTCCACCATGCAGCCGACGGCGACGGTATCGCCGACAGCGAATTTGCTGACATCCGGGCCGACCGCCGTCACACGGCCGACAATCTCGTGACCGGGAACATTGGGATAGACCGTGCCGGCCCAGTCCCCGCGTGCGGTGTGCAGGTCTGAATGGCAGACACCACAGTAGAGGATATCGATCGCCACATCGTCGGCGCGCAAGTCCCGGCGCTCGAATGTGTACGGCACCAGCGGGGTCTCTGCGCTGTGGGCGGCATAGCCAATCGTCTTCATGTCAGCTCTCTTGAATGGGTTTGTTCCGGGACCGGCAAGCGGTGCACGCTGCATCGGCGGCGCGCTTGAGCCTGATATAGGCGAGGTGACTTATTCGCTGAACCCGCATAATCAGCAATAAGCCTATATCGGGGTTTCATGAATGAGACGAGAGGAACTCGGCGACCTGATCGCCTTTCTCGGTGTCGCCGATGCGCGCAGCTTTACGGGCGCGGCGGCGCAGCTTGGTACGTCGCAATCCGCACTCAGTCATGCGGTCCGGCGGCTTGAGGACCGGCTCGGCGTGCGCCTGCTCACCCGCACCACCCGCAATGTGGCTCCCACGGCGGCTGGCGAGCAGCTCGCCGCCACCCTGCGCCCGGCGTTCTCCAGCATCCAGTCGGAACTCGATACGGTGGCCTCCATGGGCGGGCGCCCGGCGGGAACGCTGCGGGTGACCAGCAGTCTCGACATTGCGGAATCCCTGCTCCTGCCCGCGGCAACCCGGATCATGGCCGAACATCCCGGTATCGAGATCGAGATCGCCATCGACCAGCGCCTCGTCGACATCGTCGCCGGCCGGTTCGACGCGGGGGTCCGCCTGGGAGAGGAAGTCGAGAAGGACATGATCGCCATCCCGATCAGTCCCGACATCCGCATGGCCGTTGCTGCCACGCCGGACTATTTCAGACAGCACGGCCAGCCCGCGACGCCGCACGAGCTGACCCGGCACGCCTGCATCAATCTGCGCCTGCCGACACGCGGCGGTCTTTATGCCTGGGAGTTCGAGCAGGACGGCCGGGCACTGAATGTGCGCGTCTCCGGACAATTCACCTGCAATGATCCGCGTGTGGTGCTCGCCGCGGCCCGGGCCGGTCTGGGCCTGACCTGCCTGCCTGAAGACTATTTGCGCGAGGATATCGAAGCAGGCCGGCTCGTACGCGTGCTGGAGGACTGGTGCCCGCCCTTTCCCGGATACCATCTTTATTATCCCAGCCGCCGCCAGATGCCGCCGGCACTCAGACTTTTCGTCGAGGCACTGCGATACCGCAAACCCTGAAAACCAGGCCGGTTGAGTTATCAAGAAATACAATCTCAGTACTTTTTCGTCCCGTCACAACAAATGCGACAAAACCATGAGCTGTATACATGTGGTGAAATTGTAATGGAACATTGTTAGACCGGTGTCGTTCCCACGCTATTGGGCCATTGAACCCAGATACTGTTCAGCAACCGGGAAGACACTCTCATGATGCACAAGATTTTGACCGCCGCCCTGTCTGCAACCGCGCTGGCAGGCGCTGCCGCCGCCCCCGTATTCGCCCAGGACCCGGCCCAGGCCGGCGCCGAAGCCGGAGCGGCCGAAACCTTCACCCTCACCGATGCGCAGGTCACCGCTTTCGTGGAAGCCGCCAACGGCATCAACGCCCTCGTTCAGGACATCCAGCCGCGCATGCAGGCTGCCGAAAGCCAGGAAGCTCAGGCCCAGATCCAGCAGGAGGCCCAGGCCGAGATGGAGACCATTGTCCAGGACGCCGGACTGACCGTGGTCGAGTACAACTCCATCGCCAATGCCGCCCGTACCGACCAGAGCGTTGCGGCCCGCATCCAGGCTGAAGCCCAGGCACAGGCCGGCAACTAGACGGCAGACACGCCTGACAGCGGGAATGAACGGGCGGCCTTTCGGCCGCCCGTTTTCGTGTCCGGATCAGGCCGCCGGCTGCAGCAGGCCTTCGGCCTCCAGTGCCGCCAGAACGGCCGGCCGCTGGCGCACGCGGTCCATATAGGCAATCAGCTTCGACCGGCGGCCCAGGCCGATACCCGTGGGGCCGGTCCAGTTGGTGAGGGTGAAGAGATAGGCGTCAGCAATGGTGAATTGCTCGCCGGTCAGATAGCTGCGGCCATCGGCCAGCACGCTCTCGATATGGTCGAGGCGATTGGCGACACGGTCTATGGCGTACGCCTTGGCCTCCTCGCTGCTGTTGGGCTGAAACATCGGCGCGAAGGCCTTGTGCAGTTCGGACGACAGGAAGGTCAGCCACTCGTTCACCCGGGCCCGCTCCAGCGTACCGGCGGCCGGTGCCAATCCAGCCTGAGGATTGGAGTCCGCGATGTGCTGAACGATGGCCGCCCCTTCAGTGACCACCTCGCCCGGCGCCACTTCAATCACCGGCACATAGCCCTTCGGATTGACCGAGCGGAAGGCTTCGCCGGTCGAGACGATCCGGCCCTCGACCAGGTCGACGCGCTCCAGCTCAACCGGCACACCGGCCTCGCGCAGGACAATATGGGGCGAAAGCGAACAGGCGCCCGGAGCAAAATAGAGTTTCATCGGAAGGTATCCTTTCTGGGGTTGGCAAGTTGTGGAGGGAGAGATCAGGCGACAGCCCGGACCTCGGGTGACCGGCTCAGATCCGCCATCAGATCGGCCGCCTTGCGGTGACGGAGCAGGGGCGCGCCCTGGCCGGCATAGAGCGAGGCAAAATCCTCGTCGCCGGCGGCAATCGCGGCATGCTTGAGATGACCCAGGAACCAGGCCTGTACCGGGAAGGGCGGAAGGCGGTCAGCGCGCGCTTCCATCTCGGCGATGACGCGATTGGGAATGCCGCGGGCCAGACGGCCGGTATAGGCACGGGTCAGGACGGTGTGCCGGGCCCGCGGTGAAAACAGCACATCGCGGTGGGCGTCATTGGTGCCGGACTCGGCGCACGCCAGGAAGGCCGTGCCCAGCTGCGCCGCACCGGCGCCCAGCGCGAGAGCGGCATCGATACCGGCCCGGTCGGCAATCCCGCCAGCCGCAATGACCGGCACGCGAAGATGCGCCGCAATTTGCCGGGTCAGCGGCAGGGTGCCGATCAGATTGGCTTCGGCCGGTTCGAGGAAGGCCGGCCGGTGACCGCCAGCCTCGAAGCCCGTCGCGAGCACGATATCGACACCGGCATCCGCGAGCGCCTCGGCCTCGGCCAGCGTCGTCGCGGCGCCCAGTGTCAGGATGTCCCGGCTGCGGCACGCCTCCAGTATGGCGCGGTCGGGCACGCCGAAGACGAAGGAGAAAACCCGCGGCTGCACGGCCAGGACCGCTTCGACCTGGTCTTCAAAACGCGGATGGTAGCGCACCGGCGGTTCAGGACAGTCGAGCCCGTATTCGCGGAAATAGGGCTCGAAGATCGGCCAGACAGCGTCAAACGCCGCCTTGGGAAAGGGATCCCCGCCCGGATCGTGATCGCTGACCCACAGATTGAGCGCAAAGGGCTGGTCGGTCGCCGCCCGCAGATCGCGTGCCAGGGTCTCGATGCCGTCCGGTTCGAGAATATGGGCACCGAACGAGCCAAGCCCGCCGGCATTCGATACGGCCGTCGTCAACTCGACCGTCGACAACCCGCCGCCGAACGGTCCCTGCACCACCGGATGCTCGATCCCGATCCGTGATTGAACCTCGCTTCGCTCCGCCATCGCTTGCCTCCTGTCCGCTGCGGTCGGGAGACAGATGGGCACGCGATTACGCAATGTAACCTTGTGAGTAGGCGTAAGCGGCGTTTTGTACTATCCCCGCGGTAAGCAGCTTTCCGGAGCCCCAGCATGCTGAAACGCCGCCGCAACACATCCCGGCCGCTCGATGACGGCACCCACTGCCCCGTGAACGAGTGCATGCAACTGCTCGGCGGAGCCTGGACGCCCTATGTGATCTGGCACCTCGCCGGCGGTCCGCGCCGCTTCTCCGAACTGGAGGCCGACATCCCGCCAATCTCGGCCAAGGTACTTTCTGCACGCCTGAAGGAGCTCGGCAGGAAGGGCGTGGTGGTGCGCACCGTGCAGCCGACCTCACCGCCCAGCGTCGAATACGCACTGACCGAGCTCGGTCGCGAGCTCCTGCCCGTGATCGAGGCCATCGTCGATGTCGGAACCCGTCTCAAACGGTCCGCCAACGCCTGCGCAACGGGTTAGTGCTCCCGCGGCCGCATTTTCGGCGAAACCGGTGCCCACTTTCGCTGAAAATGCCCTAGCCCAGCCGTTCGACGCGCGGAACGCTGCCGTTTGACGGGCGGCGGATGCGCCACTGGCTGTCCAGTCCGGCCCGGTAGTCGCGCTGCAGGATGGTAGACACGGTGACATAGTCGGCCTGGGCGTCGCCGGGCGTCAGGGTCAGGCGGATATAGCCATGATCGACCATGTTGCAGTGGGCAACATCGGGATTGGCGTCACGCATCATCTGGCCATAGTCGACACCGGGCGCAGCAAAGCTGGAGAAAGGCGCCGGCGATGTCACCGACGAGCCGACGAACTCCGTCCCGATCCGGTTGCCCTGCGCATCGGTCAGCTCGTTGGCCCAGAAGGAATGCACATCCCCGGTCAGCGTGATGACGTCGGCATCAGCTTCGCGAAGCGCTGCAAACAGACGCTCGCGCTCGGCCGGATAGCCATCCCACATATCCAGATTGAACGGGATTTCGAACCGCGTGCGCATGATGAAATTGCGGGCGAACTCGCTGTCCCGCGTCGCCCACCAGCGCAGCCATCCCGGCATTTCCTCGGCGAAATTCGGGAAATTCACCCGGCTCATGATCACCTGGTTGGCCAGGATGCGCCACGGCTTGCCCGCGGCGACAGAGGCCGCGCAGGCTTCGCGGATGCCGGCGATCTGGGCCGCGCCGATCAGCTCGCGATCCTCGGCCCCGACAACATCGCGCTTCCACGCATCGACGGCGGCCACGACTTCGGGATCCTCGATATCGGCATCCGAGGCGACCGGGAACGTCTCGTTCAGGATCTCCTGGTCGCGTGCCGACAGACGGCTCTCGATCAGGCACAGCGTCGCCAGATTGCCGATCTCGTAGACGCCATAGCGATTGCGCAGATCTTCCGGCTCCCGCGACGGCGTCCAGTCATACCAGGCGCGCAGCGCCGCATCGCGCCGGTCTTCCCAGCGCCCCTCGCCGTCATTGTGGTTCTGGGCGCCGCCGGTCCAGGAATTATTCGCCGTCTCGTGATCGTCCCAGCTCATGATCCAGGGCGCAGCGGCATGCAGCGCCTGCAGGTCCGGGTCTGACTTGTACTGGGCGTGCCGCGCCACATAGTCGGCATGCGATACGATCTCGTGCTGCGGGTTGGGCACGCGGTTCAGCGCCTCGGCATCGCCGGTGGCATATTGGCCCATCGCGTATTCGTAGATGTAATCGCCCAGATGCAGAACGAGGTCGAGTTCGCCATTCTCCGCGGCTTCGCGATAGACGTTGAAATGCCCGGCCGGAAAATTGGAGCAGGAAAAGACACCGATCCGGAACTGCTCGACCGCACCTTCGGGCAGGGTCCGGGTGACGCCAACAGGAGAATAGGTCTCGTTGAGGCGGAAGCGGTAGAAATACCGCTCGCCCGGCTGCAGGCCCGTCGCCAGGATTTTCAGCGTGCCCAGCGCTTGCGGCTGGATATAGGTGATCTCCTCGCCCTGCCGGAACACCACGTCTTCAAAAGCTTCGTCGCGCGCGACCTCGACCCCGCGCCAGCCGCCGGCATCGTCGCTCAGTGCGGTCCAGAGCATGATGCTGTTCGTGTCGGGATCGCCCGACGCAACGCCATGCCGGAAATGTCCCTCGGCCCGCGGTTCGAACCGTTCCGGCCCGCTTGAACAGGCGCTTACGGCCAGGCCCGCACCGGCGGCACCGATCAGGGCGGTACGGCGTGTCAGCTTCATCTTGCTCATGGGTCTCCCCCAAACTTCCGCGCGCAGACCGGCGGTTAACACTGATCACTAGCGCAATTTTGCGACGGGTTCACTACGCTCATAAACGAAGGTGGCGCACCGGGCTCCCCGCCCGGCGCGCCACCCGCCCCAGCCCCCTGGGGGAACTAGAATTCGACGCCGCCGCGGATGCCGTAGAGCATCGGCGAACCGGCGATGAAGGTCGGCATGCCGAAGCTGCCGCCGGTATTGCCGGCATCGATCAGGTATTCCTCGTCGGTCAGGTTGGTGCCGTAGAGCTCGACGTGGAAGCGTTCGTCGGCATTCTCGTAGCGCAGGCGCGCATTGAGCAGGCCGTAAGCGTCCTGGTGCAGGATGCCGCCAAAGCGGTCATTATCGTTGTCGAAGTAGATTTTCGACTGCCAGCTATAGGTCGGCAGGAAGCGCAACGAACCCCAGTTTCCGGCCGCCACTTCCCAGTTCAGACCCAGCGCGAGCGTGTGTTCCGGGGCATAGCGGAAGGTATTGCCCGCCAGCTCCAGCGCATTGCCGCTCGAGTCGGTGTCGTCGAAAGTCGCCGAATTGTAGGCATAGCTGGCGAACAGCTCGGCCCGGTCGGTGATGTCGAACTGGCCCTGCAGCTCGGCACCGTACTGCGTGGCATTGCCCGCATTGTCGGTGACAAAGCTGACCGTGCCCGGGTCGAAACGGGTGGTCTGGAAGTTCTCGTATTCCGAATAGAAGACCGAGCCGGACAGCGTGCCGCGCGAGAAGGTCCAGAAGGCGCCGGCTTCGACCGAGTCGACGATTTCTGCCGGAGCTTCCGAGAAGAAGGTCGGGCTGTCGGTATCGACCGAGATCACGTCCGGGCGGCGGCCGCGAGCATAGCTGATCCAGGTGTTCAGCATGTCGTTGACGGCGTAGGAGGCCGCGAAACGCCAGGTGAAGTCGTCGAACTCGCCAGACTGGCTGACCGTTTCGCCATTCGGCGTATAGGGCGTCACCAGCGTGTTGGCGAAGGTCACAAAGTTGGGGCCGTTGATATTGCGGCCATAGCCCGACGAGGTCTTGTCCTCATAGGTCCAGCGCAGGCCGGCGGTGAGGGTCAGACGGTCGGTCACGGCGTAGGACGTGTCGGCGAAGATGTCATAGGATGTCGTCTCGCCCGAATTGGAGCCTTCTTCCAGGTAGAAGTCGCGCAGCGGCACCAGCTGTTGCTGTTGCAGCAGGGCTGCCACCGAATAGGGGAAGGGGTTGAGCGGGTTGTCCAGATCGACACCCGGGAAGCCGTTGAGCGCCAGGAGGCCTTCGAGCTGCGCCACGGTGGCGCCGAAACCGGCAGCCAGGGTCGGTGCGAGGATCGCCTGGGCCACGGCCTCATTCATGCCGATCGGAATGCGCTGCTCGCCTTCCTCGTGGAAGAAGAGCGCACCGAGCGACCCCGTCCAGGCGCCGCCGGCATCATAGGACAGGCGGAATTCCTGGCTGAACTGCTCGCCGGTCGCGTCTTCGGCGATGACGAGGAAGGGCAGCGCCATGCCGTCCGGATCGAATATCTCGACGGAGTCGAAATCGCGCCAGCCGGTGATCGCGTTCAGCGTCCAGGCGTCGGACAGCTGGAAATCGGCCAGGAAGGTCAGCTCGCGCACTTCACGGTCCAGCCCCAACTCGGCACCGCCCTCGAAACCGCCGAACGTGTTCAGCGAGGCCGCGGTGAACGGATCGGTATCACCGCCCACAGCCGGCAGCGTACCGGACTTGAACGAGGTGCCTGGAGGGGTGTCCTGCTGATAGTTGGCGATCAGGTCGAAGGAGAAGACATCGTTCGGCGTGCCGGACAGCACCAGGCGGATGGCCTGGGTGTCGCGGCCCTGCAGGTCGCCGCCTTGAGTGTTCTCGATATAGCCGTCGCGTTCGCGCGACACGCCGGAGATGCGCAGGCCATAACCGTCGGCGAGACGGAAATTATAGTGGCCGCGCGCCTCGACCTGGCCCTCATTGCCGAAGCCCATTTCGAACGCGCCGGAATTCTCGTCCTCGGCCTTGTTCTGGATGATGTTGATACCGCCGATCAGCGCGCCCCGGCCGAACAGGGTCGGCTGCGGGCCCTTGGCCACCTCGATACGCTCGATGTCGAACAGCTCGATATAGGAGCCGCGCGAACGCGTGATCGACACACCGTCGCGGAACACGGCCACGCGGGTTTCCGAGGTCGCTTCGCCACTGTCGGTCGTGATCCCGCGGATCGAGTAGCCGGTATTGTTCGGCGACTGTTCCTGCACGATCAGACCCGGCGTGAAAGCGGCCAGGTCCTCGAAGTCGGCAATGGCGAGATCCTCGAGCAGGGCCTCGTCGAAGGCGCTGACATTGATCGGCACGTCGGCGACAGCCTGTTCGCGGAACTGGGTGGTGACCGTGATCACCTCCACCGTGTTGTCGTCCTGGGCAATCGCTGCGGGTGCGAAAAACAGGGGCGCAGCAATCGCCGCGGCCGCCATCAGGCGCGCTTTCAACGTCATGGCTAAGTCCTTGCAGTTACGCGACCCCTCCGGTCGCGATCCGATGCGCCTGTCTAGAAAGTGGCCATGACGCTTTGCCGACAGAGCCGTGACAGGTAGATGACGCGCTGCGGCATTCAGCCGCGCGTTGCATTCCTGCATCGCCTGGAGGACGATCCGCCCATGACCGGAACAGCCCAGCTCACCGAACTCACTGCCGACGCCGATGCCGCCGGCGAACGCCTCGACCGCTGGCTGGCCGGCCAGATCGAGACCCTGTCGCGCTCGCGCCTGAAAGTGTTGATCGAACAGGGTCAGCTTCGGGTTGACGGTACGGTCCTGAACGACCCGTCTGCCAAGATCGCCGCCGGCTCGGTCTATGCCCTGGAAATCCCGGCGCCGCGCGCGGCCGATCCCGTGCCCGAGAAGATGGATCTCGACGTGCTGTACGAGGATGACGACCTGATCGTCCTGCTCAAGCCCGCCGGTCTGGCCGTCCACCCGGCTGCAGGCAACTGGACCGGCACGCTGGTGCACGGCCTCCTGCATCACTGCGCCGGCTCGCTGTCCGGCATTGGCGGGGTGGAGCGCCCGGGCATCGTGCACCGGCTGGACAAGGACACGTCCGGCGTGATGGTGATCGCCAAATCCGATGCCGCACACCAGGGCCTTGCCGCACAGTTCGCCGCCCACACGGTCGAGCGCGCCTATATCGCCTTCACCCGCAACGCCCCCTCGCCCAAGGCCGGCCGGATCGAGACCCGCATCGCCCGCGCGCCGCAGGACCGCAAGAAATTCGTCGTGCCCCGGGATCCGCACAGCGAAGCCGGCAAGCATGCGATCACCAATTACGCCACGCTCGCCCGCTACGGCCAAGCGCCGGGCGCCGCGATCGGCACCGGGCTGGCCGCCAAGGTGGAATGCCGCCTGGAAACCGGCCGTACGCACCAGATCCGGGTCCACATGGCCCATATCGGCTGTCCGCTGCTGGGCGATCCGGTCTATGGCAACAAGCGCGGCAATATCCTGGCGATCTCGGACAATGGCCGCGAGCTGAAGGATTTCCGCCGCCAGGCCCTGCACGCCGCCATTCTGGGCTTCGAACACCCGGTCACAGGCGAAGACATGCGGTTTGAAAGCGGGCTGCCGAAAGACATGGAACGGCTGGAGAAGTTTCTTGAGCGGCTCTGACCGCAGAAGTGTGCAGGAGGAGATGATGGCCGAAATGCTGATGACGCGCGGTGTCGGCGGCTCCGACGCCGCGACCGAACTCTCGCGCCTGAGCGACATGCTGGGGCATTGCAGGCCGATACCCGAGGCGACCTTCCGCCGGCGGCTGGACGGGTTGCGCGAACGGATGCGGGCTGCCGGGATCGAGGCAATCTGGCTGAATGCCGGTTCCAACCTCACCTATTATACCGGGCTGCGCTGGCCGGCGACGGAGCGGCTGGTCGGCGCCCTCGTCAGCGTGGACGGCGGGCTAACCTATGTCGGACCGGCCTTCGAGACCGGCACGCTGGAGAGCTATCTGCGTCTGGACGCGCCGCTGGCCGTCTGGGAAGAGCATGAAGATCCCTTCGCCCTCGTCGCCTCGCTCGGCCGGCCGAACGCAACGCTCGCGCTGTCACCCGATACGCCGCTGATCACCGCCAACGCCCTCAACGGGGCCTGGACCGGCCCGGCGGCCGATGCGGCCGGGATCGTCCTGGGTGCCCGTGCCCGCAAGGATGCCGACGAGCTGGCGCTGATGCAGGCCACGAAAACGGCAACGATCGAGGTCCACAAGGCCGCCGCGCGCATCCTGCGCCCCGGCATCTCGACCGGCGAGGTGACCGAGTTCATTCATGCCGCCCACAAGAAGATCGGGGCGCCCGGCGGCTCGACCTTCTGCATCGTGCTGTTCGGACCGGACACCGCCTTCCCGCACGGGGTGGCGCGGCCGAAAGCGCTGGATGAGGGCGACATGGTGCTGATCGACACCGGCTGCGCCATGCATGGCTATCAGTCCGACATCACCCGCACCTATGTCTTCGGAACGCCGACGGACCGGCAGCGCAAAATCTGGGACGCCGAGAGGGCCTGCCAGCTGGCCGCCTTCGACGCCGCCCGGATCGGTACGCCTTGTGCCGATGTCGACGCGGCCGCACGCGCCGAGGCCGAACGCCGCGGCCTGGGTCCGGGCTATGCCCTGCCCGGCATCCCGCACCGCACCGGTCACGGCATCGGGCTGGACATCCATGAAGGGCCCTATCTCGTCGGTGGCGACACGACACCGCTGGCGCCGGGCATGTGTTTCTCGAACGAGCCGATGATTTGCGTGCCCGGCGAATTCGGCATCCGGCTGGAAGATCATTTCTACATGACCGACGACGGCCCGCGCTGGTTCACCGAGCCCTCGAAATCGATCGACGATCCCTTCGGTTGAGACCGGTCAGCCGGCGCTCGAGCCGCTGGTCGCCTTCAGCCCGATAATGCCGATCAGGATCAGTGCCAGAAAGACGATACGGGCGAGCGTCGCCGGTTCCTTGAAGACCAGGATGCCGAGCGTCGCAACACCCAGGGCGCCGATCCCCGTCCATACGGCATAGGCCGTGCCGGCAGGCAGCTGCTTCATCGCCAGGAAAAGCAGCGTCATCGATCCGATCAGCGCCAGCACGACGCCGCCCTGCTGCCACCAGGGTGCGTCGCGGCCGACATATTTGAATCCCAGCGCCCAGACCATTTCCAGGATTCCGCCGAGCACGAGCAAGGTCCACGGACCGAACAGCGCCATCATCACGAACGTCCCTTGCGAATGGCGGCCTGGACCTTCAGTGCCTGCACCGTCATGCGCACATCATGCACGCGCACCATCGCCGCACCGGCTTGCGCAGCGCGCAAGGCCGCAGCCAGTGAGCCGCCCAGCCGTTCCATCTCGGCGGCGCCTTCGTCGATCGCCGCGATGAAGCGCTTGCGTGAGGCGCCGAATAACACCGGATAGCCCAGACCGATCACCTCATCGAGGTCGTGCATGAGCGCCAGATTGTGATCCAGAGACTTGCCGAAACCGATGCCCGGATCGAGCCAGATACTGTCCGCACTCACCCCGGCCGCCATCGCGATATCGGCGCGCTCGGTCAGGAAATCACAGACCTCCGAGACGACGTTGTCGTATTGCGGGTTCTTCTGCATGTCCTGCGGCGTGCCGGACATATGCATCAGGATCACCGGTACGCCCAGTTCGGCCGCCGTTTCCACCGCGCCCTCATAGCGCAGCGCCATGACGTCATTCCAGATATCCGCTCCAGCCTCGATCGCGGCGCGCGCGACAGAGGGCTTGAAAGTGTCGATAGATATCCTTGCCGCCGTTTCATCGCGCAGCGCCTTGATGACCGGAATAACGCGGCGCAGCTCCTCGGCCTCCGGCACCGGATCGGCGCCCGGCCGGGTCGACTCGCCACCGATATCGATCACATCGGCGCCGTTCTTCAGCATTTCCAGGGCGCGGCGCACCGCGGCATCCTGGTCGATCCACTGCCCGCCATCGGAAAAACTGTCGGGCGTGACATTGAGCACGCCCATGACAAAGGGGATGTCAGAATTTCGGCGGGTGCGGAACTTCGGCATGACCGCTAGCTAGTCCCCGCCGTCAGGCTTGGCAAGCGGACTGATTGGTCAGCTATTCATTTCGGGGCACGCACCGCCACCCTCATTGGCGACAGAGCTGTAATCAGCCTCGCCAAGCTGCAGCCAGCGTTGCCAGAAGGGACGGCGGTCGAGGGACACATCAAACCGCCAGTAATTCTCCGGATTGGTGACCAGGTCATCTTCTGTGCCGGCGGTGGATATCTTCCATTCCCCGGCAGACGCGCCCAGCTGTGCCGAGATCTGACCGTGCCATTCGCCGCCCTCGCCCGGAACCAGGCTGAGCATGGCAGGTGCATCGGGAACTTCGCCGCTCACAATGGTGACAAAGTCAGCCAGGATCGGGATCCTGAGCTCGTCGAGGAGCGGATTGAGCAGCTCTCCCCCGGCCGGCACGTTGACGCCTTCCTGCACGAGGCCGGCGTCCAGAATGAGCGGCCCGGATGCCGGCAGCTCGACGAACCGCTCGATGCTCAGCCCAACGGCGTTATGAGTTCCGCAGTCCGCGGCGCTCATGTCGATCTTGATCAGCGCATGACCTGGCTCGCCGGCTGGTGCGCGCCGGCTTGCACCCGCCACGAGCGAGACTGCGACCACGGCCGCAACAGCGACGGCCGCATGCCTTTGAGTGCCCATGGACCCCTCCGCAAAAGCGCAACGCACGCAACTTTACGTCGAAACCTCGGGCGATGGAACCCCGGAAAGCGAGAGCGAGCGTGCCCTACTCCGCCGGGACGCTGTCATCCTTCTTCTTCATCTTGTCGAACATCTCCCACACGCCGTTATCGCCGTGCCAGGCGCCCTTGGTCGCACCCTTGGAGTATTCGGTGGCGCGGGCCTCGAAGAAGTTGGCGTGCTCGACGCCGTTGAGGATTTCCGTCAGCCACGGGATCGGGTGTTCCTTGACGCCATAGATCGTCGGCAGTTTGAGCTGCTTCATGCGCCAGTCGGCGATGTAGCGGATGTACTGCTTGATGTCCTCGGGCGTCATGCCTTCCACCTCGCCGGCCTCGAAGGCCAGCTCGATGAACTTGTCTTCCAGCTTCACCACCGTCTTGCAGCAATCGGCGATGTCTTCCTTCACGCCCTGGGTCAGGGCGCCGGTCTCGGCCGCGAAGGTGTGGAAGAGGCGCATCATGCCTTCGCAGTGCAGCGATTCATCGCGCACCGACCAGGAGACGATCTGCCCCATCCCCTTCATCTTGTTGAAACGCGGGAAGTTCATCAGCATGGCGAAGGAGGCGAACAGCTGCAGGCCCTCGGTGAAGCCGCCGAACACGGCCATCGAGGTGAGGATGTCCTTCTCGGTGTCGCAGCCGAACTGGCCGAGATAGTCATGCTTCGCCGCCATCTCCTGGTATTCCATGAAGGCGGAGAATTCGCTGTCCGGCATGCCGATGGTTTCCAGCAGCAGCGCGTAGGCCGCGATGTGGATCGTCTCCATATTGGAGAAGGCCGCCAGCATCATGCGCACTTCAACCGGTTTGAAGAGCGGCATGTAGTTTTCCATGTAGTTGGCGCCGACCTCGACGTCCGACTGGGTGAAGAAGCGGAAGATCTGCGTCAGCAGATTGCGCTCCTTGTCCGTCAGCTTGGTCGCCCAGTCCTTGCAGTCCTCGCCGAGCGGAACTTCTTCCGGCATCCAGTGAACCTGCTGCTGACGCTGCCAGAAGTCATAGGCCCACGGATAGCGGAAGGGCTTGTAGGTCAGGCTCGGGCTCAGAAGAGTCGGCGCTTTCTCGGCAGACAGGGTCATGGTCGCAGCTCCCATGGGGCGGAACGGAATCGGATCGAACACAAGATATTGTGCCTATCCTTTCCAAAACGTCTACAGCTTGATGCGCTCTGGACGGCAGGCGGCTGTGGAGAGTGCGCGATTCGCCTGCAATTCGCCATGCCTGGCTCATGCGGGTGCGGCGCTGTGTCCGGCCCCTAAGTGCCCTACCAGGTCCAGTTCACCGTGACGGCGCCGAACTCCTCTGTCTCGTCGAAACTGGTGACGCCGGCGACATGCTTGTACTCCCGGCGCACATAGGCCAGCGACAGATCCACTTCGCCGACACGCATCGCGACACCGGCCTGGGCATCGCCAACGACCTGGCGCTGGGCCAGTTGCATGGCGTTGGAGAAGTCGACTCCCTTGGACGGATCGTACATCAGGGCCCGCCGGTCGGCCCCGGCAAAGACATACCAGCGCGGCCGCTCGCCTTCGCCGCCGCGCAGATACTGGCCGACCCGAACCTCTGCGCCCGCCCCGGCTGCAGAGCCCTCCGGACCGACGCTCAGGCCGGCTCTGGGCGTAAACGACACATCGAGCTCTTCGCCATGGCCGGCGGTCTCGAAGCGTCGCTCATAATTGACCGCCACCGTCGCTTCGCGCTCGCCGCGGTCGATCACGACCGGCGAATACCCGTCTCCGCGCGGCGAGAAGAGACGCTGCGCCCGTTCGTCGCCGGCCGGATCGACAATCGCCACTTCCAGCGTGCCGGCCTCGCCCAGATCGACGCGGGCGCCCTGCTGCGATGTCAGCGAGGCAAGCGGCACGCCGCCGAAGGGGTCGTCATTCATTGAGAGTGCCGACAGGGCGACACGGGCAGCCGCCGGCGACAGCGGCCGGACCTCGCCCTCGGCGCGAAACTGATCCTGGATCATGCGGGACGACGACGCCCACTCGCTCGCCGCATCGCCCGGCTCGATGAGCACATAGGCCATACCGCCCAGCGCAATCGCGCCGGCTGTCACAAGCTCGGCTGTCCGCCCCAGTCTCATCATTCATCCCCTCTGCGCCCAGACTAGCAATCGGCGCGCGAAGCGCATGCCGATTCACTCCTGACGCGAGGAAAGGTTAAACCGCGCACGTGACGCGGTCCATCACAAGACCATGACACAGCGCAATATCGCGGGCGCGTTCATTGACGGGAGTAATAAGTGGCGGCCCCGGGCAGGGACGAAATGAGAAAGGGGACAGCGAAGCGCCATCCCCTTTCCGGGGCCGGTCTCTCCCCCTCGAAGGACCGGCCGGTATGTCGCGCTCGCCTACTGGCAGGCGAGGCACTCTTCGTAATCCGTCGGCGCGGCGGCTTCCATCGATTTTTCGGTTTCCGACTTTTTCTCGGAGCCGGCATAGGCCGCCCGCTGCACCGATTTGGAACGGCAGTAGTAGAGCGACTTCACGCCTTTCTCCCAGGCCGACCAGTGCAGCATGTGCAGGTCCCACTTATCGATATCGCCCGGCAGGAAGATGTTGAGCGATTGCGACTGGCAGACGAAGGGCGTGCGGTCGGCCGCGTGCTCGATCACCCAGCGCTGGTCGATCTCGAACGCCGTGCGGAACAGCGCCTTCTCATGCTCGTCCAGGCCGTCGAGATGCTGCACCGAACCTTCGTGCTCGAGGATCGAGGCCCAAACCGCCGGCGTGTTGAGCCCTTTGGCCTCCAACGCTTCTTCCAGCTTCGGGTTCTTCACCGTCGTGGAGCCCGATAGCGTCTTGTGGGTATAGACATTGGCCGGGATCGGCTCGATGCCGGCGGACACACCGCCACAGATGATCGAGATCGACGCGGTCGGCGCAATCGCCAGCTTGTGCGAGAAGCGCGCCTTCACACCCGACGCCTCGGCATCCGGACAGGCGCCGCGCTCTTCAGCCAGCTTCACCGAGGCCGCATCGGCTGCCGTGCGGATATGCTTGAACAGCTTCATGTTCCACGACTTGGCCATCGCGGATTCGAACGGCGCGTTCATCTGCTGCAGGAAGGTGTGGAAGCCCATCAGGCCCAGACCGACCGAGCGCTCCTGGATCGCGGAATAGACGGCGCGGTCCATCTCGGCCGGCGCGCGGTCGATGAAGTCCTGCAGGACATTGTCGAGGAAGCGATAGATGTCCTCGATGAAGTCCGGATCGTCCTTCCACTCCAGATATTTCGCCGCATTGAGCGAGGAGAGGCAGCACACCGCCGTACGCTCCTGTCCCTTGTGGTCGAAACCGGTGGGCAGCATGATCTCGGCGCACAGGTTCGACTGGCGCACTTTCAGGCCCAGCTTGCGCTGGTGCGCGGGCAGGGCGTTGTTCACCGTGTCGGAGAAGATGATGTAGGGCTCGCCGGTCTGCAGGCGCAGCTCGATGATCTTCTGCCACAGCTTGCGGGCATTCACCGTCTTCACCACCTCGCCCGACTTCGGCGACTTCAGCTCGAACTCCTCGTCATTGGCGACGGCGTTCATGAAGGCGTCGGAGATGTTGAGGCCGTGGTGCAGGTTCAGGGACTTGCGGTTGAAGTCGCCCGACGGCTTGCGGATCTCAAGGAATTCCTCGATTTCCGGATGGTGGACATCCAGATAGACAGCGGCAGAGCCACGGCGCAGCGAGCCCTGGGAAATCGCCAGGGTCAGGCTGTCCATCACGCGGATGAAGGGAATGATGCCCGAGGTCTGGCCGTTCTTGCCGATCTTCTCGCCGATCGAGCGCACGCTGCCCCAATAGGTGCCGATGCCGCCGCCATTGGAGGCGAGCCAGACATTCTCGGTCCAGGTGCCGACGATCTCGTCGAGCGAATCCCCGACCGAATTCAGGAAGCAGGAGATCGGCAGACCGCGATCGGCGCCGCCATTGGACAAGACGGGCGTGGCCGGCATGAACCACAGGCGCGAGATATAGTCATAAAGACGCTGGGCGTGCTCACCGTCATCGGCATAGGCCGTCGCGACGCGCGCAAACATGTCCTGATAGGACTCCCCCGGCAGCAGGTAGCGGTCTTCCAGCGTCTTCTTGCCGAACTCGGTCAGCAGCGCATCGCGCGACCGGTCGATCTTGACGCTTTCAACCAGACGCAGATGTGCGCCGGCCGAGGATTTGGGCTTGCCGCGGCGCGCAGGACGCGTGCTGGCAACATCGGTTTCCATCTGGCGATTTGTGGCCGAATCCAGTGGCGACATGATGGCATTACTCCCCAAGCCCGAGGCAAAAAAGTCCTGTCGCGCGGTAGACAGCGCCGCGCAGCGAACGAACCCGAAAGGTCGAAAGAAACTCTGTATAGTGTGTCGCTGTGACCAGCCGACCCAACATATAGTGGATCAACGAGAAGGGCCGGTCAACGCCCAGAATGGTCCGCGGGCGGATTTTTTGGTTAACAAATCCTGAATGCGCAGCGGGGCCCGTCACACCCGATTAAACCGGATGAGAGGGCCCCGCAACAGGGTTAAATCCCGTTAATACAGGCGATCAGGACAGGTTCAGCAATTCCGGGTCGCCACCCTGGGCCGCGATGTTGATCGTGACCGTCCGCTCGCCGGCAAACCGGTGCAGATAGTGCGGACCGCCGGCCTTGGGACCCGTGCCTGACAGGCCTTCCCCGCCGAAAGGCTGCACGCCGACAACGGCGCCGACCATGTTCCGGTTCACATAGACATTGCCCGCCGGAACGATGGACTGAATTTGCCTGTGGAAAGATGCCAGGCGCGAATGAATGCCCAAGGTGAGCCCGTAACCCTTCGCTGCCAGCTCGCGCGCAATCGCACCGACATCGCGGCGCTTATAGCGCACCACGTGCAGAATCGGGCCGAACACTTCGCGGTCCAGCATGTCGAGCGAGGGCAGTTCGACCAGGGCGGGCCCGAAGAAGAAGCCGCGCTCGGAAAGCTCCACATCGTCTATCTTCTTGATCACCTTCGCCGCCGCTTCCATACGCTCCATATGGCGCAACAGCAGCTCGCGCTGTTCATTGTCGATCACCGGGCCGACATCGGTCGCGGGATCCATGGGATCGCCCAGCTGCAGCTCGTCCATCGCACCGGCCAGCGACTCGATCAGCTCGTCCGCCGTGTCTTCCGGCACGAAGATGATGCGCAGCGCCGAACAGCGCTGACCGGCCGATCCGAAAGCCGACATGATGGCATCGTCGACGACCTGTTCGCGCAATGCGGTGGTGTCGACAAACATGCCGTTGAGACCGCCGGTCTCCGCGATCAACGGTGCGATTGCGGTCTCCCGCGCGGCCAGCGACCGGTTGATCGCGCGGGCGACCTCCGTCGAGCCCGTGAAGGCCACGCCCTGTGTGCGCGGGTCATTGGTCAGCGCCGCACCGATGATCTCACCGGTGCCCGGCAGGAAGTGCAGCACACTGGCCGGCAGGCCGGCCTTCTGGAACATGCGGACCGCCTCGAACGCCACCAGCGGGGTCTGTTCGGCCGGCTTGGCGATAACGGTGTTGCCCGCCGCCAGTGCCGCAGCGACCTGGCCGGTGAAGATTGCCAGCGGGAAGTTCCACGGGCTGATGCAGACAAAGACACCCCGGCCCTTCAGGCCCAGATGGTTGGTCTCGCCGGCCGGCCCGGGCAGGCGCACATCCGAATCAAACTCGCGCTCGGCCTGCGCCGCGTAGTAACGGCAGAAGTCGACCGCCTCGCGGACTTCGGCGATGCCGTCATTGAGTGTCTTCCCGGCCTCGCGCGCCATCAGCACGATCAGGCGTTCCATGTCCGCTTCCAGCGCATCGCCCATGGCGCGCAGGATTGCGCCGCGCGCCTTGCCGCCGCGCGCGTCCCAGGCCGGCTGGGCCGCAATGGCGATTTCGAAGGCGGCATTCACATCATCGACCGAGGCGTCCACCGCCGTGCCGACATACTCGCCCGAATCGACCGGCGACATGATCTGGTGGGCAGCGCCGTCTAGCAGCTTGCCATTGACCAGCGGCGCAGCCGTGATCGGTTCGGACTTTTCGAAATCGCGGAAGGCCTTCGCCAGGCTGGCGCGGACCCGCGCCTGGGCCAGGTCCAGTCCTTTCGAGTTCGGACGCTCCTCGCCGTAAAGATCGCCGGGCAGCGGGATGCGGGCATGACGGTCGATCGTCTCGGCATCACGGAACGGACCGCGCGCAACGTCTTCCACCGGTACGTCCGGATCGAGGAAGGAATGCACGAAGGATGTGTTGGCGCCGTTCTCCAGCAGGCGGCGCACGAGATAGGGCAGCAGGTCTTCATGGCTGCCGACCGGCGCATAGATGCGAACCGGACGTTCCTCGTGAAGCTTGGCAGCAGCGGCATAGAGCGCATCGCCCATGCCGTGCAGGCGCTGGAACTCGTAATGCTCCACACCGGCCTGCTGCGCCATTTCACGCACGGCACACAGTGAGTGGGCGTTGTGGGTGGCGAACTGGGAATAGATCTGGTCCGGCGCGGTCAGCATCACCCGCGCGCAGGCGAGATAGTTCAGATCCGTCGCCGGCTTGGTAGTCCAGACCGGGAAGTCCGGCCAGCCCATCTGGTGCGAGAACTTGATCTCGGTATCCCAGTAGGCGCCCTTCACCAGGCGCACCAGGAAACGGCGTTGGGTTTCGCGGCCCAGCTCGATCAGGCGCTCGATCACGAACCGTGCGCGCTTCTGATAGGCCTGCACCGCCAGCCCCAGCCCCTGCCAGCCGGCCAGATCCGGCTCGCGCGCCAGCCGCTCGAGCAGTTTCAGCGAGACGACCAGGCGATCCGCCTCCTCGGCATCCAGGCAGAAGCCGATATCGTAGGATTTCGCCAGCTTGGCCTGTTCGAGCAGTTTCGGATAGAGCTCGGCCATCACCCGCTCTTCCTTCACCGCCAGGTATTTCGGATGCAGCGCCGAGAGCTTCACGGACACGCCGTGTTCCAGCTCCACCGGCTTGTCGCCGCGCACCTTGCCGACAGCATCGATCGCCTCGATATAACGCTTGTGATAGCGCTCGGCATCGGCGGCGGTGCGGGCGCCCTCGCCCAGCATGTCGAAGGAGCACAGGGCGCCCTCGCCCTTCTTGGCCCGCTTGATGCCTTCGGAAATGCTGCGGCCCAGAACGAATTGCTCGCCCATGATCCCCATGGCGCGGAACACCGCCGCCCGGATCACCGGCTCGCCAAGGCGCGCCGTCATCTTGCGCCAGTAATCGCCCGGATTCTGGCGTGCGTCCGGATCGACGTCGATGATCGAACCCGTCAGCATCAGACCCAGCGTGGACGCATTGACCAGCCAGTTCTCGGAGCGGCCCATATGCTCGGCCCAGGCACCGCCGGAAATCTTTTCCGCGATCAGCCGGTCGGCCGTCGGCGCATCCGGCACACGCAGCAGCGCCTCGGCCAGGCACATCAGGGCGAGGCCTTCCTTGTTGGACAGGCCGAATTCCTGCAGGAAGCTGTCCATCAGGCCGCGCGAACGCGTGGTCGCACGCGCCGTCTTCACCAGCTCGATGGCACCGTCATGAACGCGCTTGCGAGCGTCGGCATCCAGACCCGTTTCATCCGCGAGACGCTTCACGGCAGCGCTCTCGTCGGCGAACTTCACCGAATCCAAATCATCCCAGCGCAGGGCTTCACGGGTCTGGACATTCATAACTGAAACTCCCACTCCAGTAAGTGAACAGCCCGGACAATGGTCCGGTCTTTTCGTCGGGGCAAGACAAGTGTGCGGGTCATTTGTGTTCGCGTACGGCTAATTTATAACCGCGAAACACCCGGGACCCCGTAACTTCGCCCAAACATTGCGTGATCTTGGTTCGCGACCCGCCAACGAACAATTTCCTGTCCGCATTCCGGTCGGCGGCGGCAGGGTATTTTGCGCAGCAGAGCGCCCACCGGACGCAGTCCGCGCGGCGGATAACCGCTTTCTTTCCTTCAAGCCAGCGCTTTCGCCAGTATGCTAATGGCTGACATGCCGGACCGGTTCCGCTAAACGCGGCGGGACCCCGGTTGAACCGGCCACACTATCGGCCCGAAAGCGGCCCGGAAAACGGATCGAGATGACCGACAACAGCCAGCCCCTCGAACACGAAACCGCTCAAACCGGCACGCAGGTGCAGACCACAGCGGAGGATACCGAAGAACGCCCCCAGCGGATCATGCTGGTCACGGATGCCTGGGAACCGCAGATGAACGGGGTCGTACGCACCCTGTCGCGCACGGTCGATGAATGCCGCGCCATGGGGCACCAGATCGAGGTGATCCATCCGGGCCTCGGCTACAAGACCTTCCCGCTGCCCACCTATCCTGAGATTCAGCTCGCCATCAATGCGCGCGGCGACATCGCCCGGCGCTTCAAGGAGTTCGAGCCGGAGGCGATTCATATCGCGACTGAGGGCCCGCTGGGCCAGGCGGCGCGCGGGATCTGCAAGAAGTGGGGCCTGCCCTTCACGACGAGCTACCACACGAAATTCCCGGAATACGTCAACGCCCGCTTCCCCTTCATCCCGCTCTCGGCGGGCTATGCCTTCATGCGCTGGTTCCACAACGCATCGGGTCGCATCATGGTGACAACGCCCTCGATGCGCGACGATCTCGCGGCCCGCGGTTTCAAGAATCTCACCGCCTGGGCGCGCGGCGTCGATATCGAACTGTTCAACCCGGACAAGCGCCGCGTGAATGGCGAGGATGTCTATGAAGGCCTGGAGCGTCCGATCTGGGTGAATGTCGGCCGGATCGCGGTCGAAAAGAATATCGAGACTTTCCTCAAGCTTGACCTGCCGGGCACCAAGGTCGTCGTCGGCGACGGCCCGCAGCGCGAGGAGCTGAAGCAGAAATTCCCCGACGCGGTCTTCCCGGGCCCGAAATTCGGTGAGGAGCTGGCGCGCTATTTCGCCGATGCCGACGTCTTCGTCTTCCCGTCCTGGACCGACACGTTCGGCCTGGTAAATCTGGAAGCGATGGCCTGCGGCACGCCGGTTGCGGCCTTCCCGGCCCACGGTCCCAAGGACATCATCCCCGGCTCCGGTGGCGGCTTCATCAATGACGATCTGCGCCAGGCCTGCCTGGATTGTCTGGAGATCGACCGTGCCGCGCCGCGGGCCCACGCCGAAAAGCACTCCTGGAAACAGTGCGCCATCGACTTCGTCGAAAACCTCACGCCGCACCCCAAGCCGGAACGCCGCCGCTTCTGGCGCCGCCTGCGACGCCAGAAGTCGCTGTACTGAGGCAGCGGCGGCCCCGATCGAATAAAGAAAAAGCGCCGGCAAGACCGGCGCTTTTTTATTGTTTTGGTCGCTGTGACGGCCGGTCAGTCCGGCGCCTGCGTCATCGCTTCCAGCGATTGCGCCTGGTTGGCGATCGCGTCGCGGTCAGCATCCGCGAGCGGGATCAGGCCGCGATCGGTCAGATAGCCGAATTCGCCCCAGGCGGCGTCCGAAGTGAACTCGGCGACATAGTCGGCCAGGCCCGGCACGATCGCGGCGTGCTGGTTCTTCACATAGAAGAAGAGAGAACGGGAGACCGGATAGGTGCCGTCGGAGATCGCGTCGAATTCCGGCGCCACGCCGTCGATCGTCACGCCGTAGAGACGGTCGTAATTCTGGTCGAGGAAGGAATAGCCGAACACACCGAACGCGTCGGGCGTGTTGACCAGCGTCTGGACGATCGCGTTGTCATTCTCGCCCGCATCGATCCAGCGGCCGTCTTCGCGGATCCGGCCGGCAATGGTTTCAAAGCGGTCGTGATCGGCATCGGCGAGGTCCGACATGCAATCGATGCCGGCGGCACCGGCCTGCATGGCCAGTTCCACGAAGGCGTCGCGCGTGCCCGAGGTCGGCGGCGGGCCGAACACCTCGATCCGCTGACGCGGCAGGGACGGGTCGATGTCCGACCAGCGCTCGTTCGGATTGGCAACAAAGGACGAGCAGGTGTCGTCGGCCGGCACCTCGGCCGCCAGCGCCAGCCAGAGCTGGGTCAGCGTCAGGTCGAGATCGGCAACCTCGTCATTGGCCGAACCCATGACGATACCGTCATAGCCGATCCGCACTTCGGTGATCTCGCGCACGCCATTGTTCTGGCAGCGCTCGAACTCGGAGGCATGCATGCGGCGCGAGGAGTTCACGATGTCCGGATGCTCGGCACCGACACCGGCGCAGAACAGGCGGAACCCGCCGCCCGAGCCGGTCGACTCGACCACCGGCGTGGAGAACTGGGTCTTGGCGCCGAAGCTCTCGGCCACCGCCGTGGAGAAGGGGAAGACCGTGGAGGAACCGACGATGCGGATCTGCTCGCGCTGCTGGATGGCATAGGCGCCGGCCGTGCCGACAGCGGCCGCCAGGAGCGCCGCGGTGAGTTTGTTGAACGCTGACATGGGTGGGGTCCCCCGTAGTTGGCTTTTCGCGGTTTCGCCTAGCGCCGAATTGGGACGAAACCAAGTCCTATCCGATGAGCGGGCACCGTCCGGCTAGACCAGGCGCTTGCGCAGCAATTGCGACAAGAGGTCGATGGCGCTGACGGCGATGACGATGACAATGACGATGGCGGCGGTGCGCTGGTAATCGAAGGCACGGACGGCTTCGAACAGGATCTGGCCGATACCGCCGGCACCGATCAGACCCAGCACCGTTGCCGAGCGCGCATTGGACTCGAACCGGTAGAGACCGAAGGAGGTCCACAGCGGCGCGACCTGGGGAATCACCGCCCAGATCACCTCGTGCAGCGGCACAGCACCAGTCGCCCGCACGCCCTCGACCGGACCGTCATCGACAGCTTCGACGGCCTCCGAGAACAGTTTGGCAAGCACACCCGTCGTGTGCACGGCAAGCGCCATCACACCCGCAAGCGGCCCGAGGCCGACGGCGGCGATGAAGACCAGTGCGATGATCAGTTCGTTGATCGATCGGAACACATCCATCAGCCGGCGCACAGGCTGGACAATCCAGGCCGGCGCCACATTGCGGGCCGACAGCAGGCCGAACGGGATCGCAGCCAGCACGGCAATGAACGTGCCCCAGATCGCGATCTGCACGGTGATGATCATCTGCGGCACGGCTTCGCTGAAGCCATGGGTCAGGTTCTGCCAGTAGCTGGCGCGGGAAGCCGGCGAAAGATCTTCCGGGAAGAAGCCGGCAATGAACTCGCCCATATCGCCGGCATTCTCGACCAGCAGATAGGACCGGTCCATGTCGGCGCTGTCGAAGCTCCAGACGAGGATGATCACCACACCGGCCGCGATCACGGCATTGGCGACGCGTTCGGTCAGCGGCACACGCGGACCGGGGCCGCGTGGCGCAGAGGCCCACAGTAGGAGGGTCAGCAGCACCACAACGAGCACCAGTATCACGCCGGAAGCTATCCAGTTGATCTGCGAGCCGGCAGCCGCCTCGGCCGGGCCGGCCGCCGCGAGACCTTCCACAGCGCTCGCCTGGCTGATCAGGCCGGTATTGCCGGCTTCGACTTCGGCTAGGCGCTGTTCAAGCTCGGCCACCCGCGCTTCCCGCTCCGCCTCGGTCAGGTCCGGATCATTCCGTGCCTCGGTCAGGTCGCGCACGATCTCCAGCTGGACGATGGGATCGAGGTGGGCGTTCGAGGACGGCAGGAAGAGACCGAAATAGAGCGGGTTCAGCACGTCGCGGGCAGCGGCGATCTCTTCCGGCGTGCCCATGCGGCCGTAATTCATGAAGAAGTATTGCAGGCGCTGCTTGGCTTCCTCGTCCAGGTCCGCACGCCAGATGATCGGGTCGGTCTGGATGGCCGGCGAGGTCCACACGACGCGGATACGGCTGGCGATATCCGGACGCGTCCGCGCCAGCAGGGTCATATTGGTCGTGTTGTTGGTCGCCACATCGACCAGACCGTTCGCCACAGCGAGCGCATTGGCTTCGTGATTGGCGTTGCGCACCGAGTTGAAACACTCGCCCGGATCGATGCCGCGCGGCGCGAAGATGAAGGCCGACGGCACAAGATAGCCGGAGGTGGAATTCGGGTCGCCCATGCCGAAATCGATCGATCTGTCACAGGACAGCACGTCTTCGACCGACTGGATCGGACTGTCGACCGGCACGATGAGCACCGAGTTATAGCCTTCCGATCCGTCCGGATAAGTCGCCTTGGCGAAGACCTGGCCACCGCCCAGGCGCACGGCCTGCAGGCCGGAGAAGTTGGAGAACCACGCCACCTGGATCGAGCCATAGCGCATGGCCTGGATCATCCCGGCATAGTCGGACGCGTAGAAGGGCTCGACATTATAGCCGGTCCACTCCTCCATCGCGGCGATGAAGGGCCGCCAGTTGGATTCCAGGTTGGACGAGCTTTCCGTGGCGATGATGCCGAAATTCAGTGTGCGCCGTTCACCGCTTTCCGGGTCGGCACCGGACGCTGCATCCGGTCCGGCCTGCGGAGCGGAACAGGCCGACAGGCCCAGAACGAGGCTGACAAGCGTGATCCGGACGAGGATCTGGCAGAGCGCGCGGATCATTCCTCGCCTCCATAGAAGGCGGTTTCGAACTCGGGACCGTAGATCTCGATCAGCTTCTCCCGATCGAGGCCATTGGACGGGCCGTCATAGACAATCCGGCCCTTGTTGAGCGCAACTGTGCGGTCGCAATAGCGCTGGGCATAGTCGACCTGGTGCAGCGTCACGACGACGGTCAGGCCGTCGCTCTGGTTCAACTCGCGCAGCAATTCCATCACCTTGCGCGCGGAGACCGGGTCGAGCGAGGCAATCGGTTCGTCAGCGAACAGCACCTCGGCACCCTGCACCAGCGCGCGGGCGATCGCGCCGCGCTGCTGCTGACCGCCGGACAGGTTGGACGCACGCCGGGCCGCAAACTCTTCCATGCCGACACGCTCCAGCGCGTCCATGGCGGCCTGCTTGACCGAATTGGGGAACATCCCCAGCGCGCCGCGCCAGACCGGCAGGCGGCCGAGAGCACCCAGCATGACATTGCCGAACAGCGACAGACGTCCAACGAGATTGAACTGCTGGAAGATGAAGCCCAGCCGCGCGCGGCTCTTGCGCACACGCGAGGCGATCTTGCCACGCGACTGCATTGTCTGGCCCAGCACGGCAACCGGCCCGGACGTGCTGTCCGCCGGCTGCAGCGCGGCAGCCACACGCAGGAGGGTGGACTTGCCCGATCCGGACGGCCCGATCAGAGCCACCATTTCACCTGGTTCAACCGCAAGGCTGACATCGTCGAGCGCTCGGGTCTCGCCGAATGTCATACGGACATTTTCGGCTTTGAGCGCCGGCACGGCGTCTGTCATCTTGAAAACACCCCTTGTACGCCCCGCCCTTGTGGCGCAGTCGCATGACACTTTTGTGACAGGAGCAGCATGTTTCTCACCCACGCCGCAACCCTGATTCTCATCATTGCGCTTAGCGCCCTGTTCTGGATCGACTTTCGTACATACCGCCTGCCCGACGCAATCACATTGCCGCTGATTGCAACCGGCCTGGCACTCAACGCCTTCGTGTTTTCCACGCCGTGGGTGTCGCTGATCGGGGCAGTCGCAGGCTATCTCGCCTTCGTCGCCGTCGAGACCGGCTTCCGCCGGCTGACGGGCCGCAACGGGCTGGGACGCGGCGATGCCAAGCTGATCGCGGCGGGCGGCGCCTGGTGCGGCGGCTGGCTGCTTCCGGCCATTGTCCTCGTGGGCACGGGCAGCGCGCTCCTGTTCGTGCTGGGCAAAGCGATTGTGCAGCGGCGCCTGCCGGGACGCGACGAAGCCTTTGCCTTCGGGCCTTGGCTGGCTGTCGGGATTGCCGCGGGCTGGATCTACCGCGCCTACGGGCCGGGCCTTTATCCGGTGCTGTGAGACAGCTGACTTTAACATTGTCATCCCGGACGCATGCCCGGCCTTGAGCCGGGCGGAGATCCGGGACCCATAATCCCGGTGCTCACCGGGCTGCCTTCAATATCGAGCCCGCTTCCGGCCGAGAGCGAGCGTATGGGGCCCGGCTCTACGACCCGCTTTCGCGGGCCATCCGGCCGGGATGACAAGGGAAGCGACCGCCCTCACCCCTCCGCCACCGTCCGGCAGGCATAATGCCCGATCAGCGGCACGACGCGGGTCTGGCCGTTCGGCTGCAGCACCCGCATCACAACCCGCTCGATACGCTGGCCGGTCGGCAGAGGCTCGCCGACCCGGCCGGTGAGGCGGATATCGAGTCCGCGGGCCGGATCGACATAATCGCGCCGATAGGTCTCGCCCGCCACATAAGGCGCCTCGCGCGGCGGCGTATAGAAGCCGTGCTCGGCGCCATTGGCGTAGACGCGGGCAAAGCCCTCGGTCTCGTTTTCGAAAGCGACAAAGCGATGCGCCGGATCGGCAGTCCAGAAGAAGGTGGCACAGGCACCCGCTTCCAGCGTCTGCGGCGGCAGCGCGCCGGCCGTGTCACCGGCCGCCGCCGGAGCCGGGTCGGGCCGCGCCTGGCTCAGCGCCGGCGGCCTCTGCAATTGCGTAGAAGCGCTGCCAGCCGTTGCCGTGCAGGCTGACAGGGCCAGTCCAGCCACGAGAAGAAGAAGTCCGTCAGCGGTTCGCACCATAAACTCCCCGTCCCTGCGCCTGCCAGGTCTCGCCTTCGGCCTCGAAACCGGCCAGCGCCAGCGCTTCGGCCAGTTCCGGACGCACCGTATCGACCGAGACCTGCCAGTCATAGCCCTCAAGGCGAAGCCGGGCGCTGCCCTCGACCGTCATGTCGGCACTCCCGCCGGAAAAGACGAGTTCGAGATCGTCGCCATTGCAGGCGAGCACACCATCCAGCGCCGGCGCGTCGATATTGTAGGGCGCAGCGAGCGCCGTCAGCGCATCCGACCGCGCCGAACCGGAGGCGGTTTCGCAGCGCCCATCCACCAGCTTAAGCTGGGCAACGCGGACAAAGACCGGCGCACGCGGGTCCAGCCCGGTGCGGCCCGCCTCCGTCAGACGGCCGAGCGGCACGGTCAGCGACACATTTTGCAGCTGCACCCGGCCCGGCGCGAGGATCGCATGCCCGTCGCCGGACAGACCACTGTCCGCCAAGCGCCAGTCCACGGCTACGCGTCCGGTCAGGAACGCCAGCGGCGACACGGACACGGCCGTTTCGCGAATGCGCTCGCCACCGAGACGCAGACCATAGACGCGCCCGTTCCAGACCGTGCCGAACACATCGTCATAACCCAGCTGCGCGGCACCGCCGGCGGCAATCGCCACCGCCTTCAGCGGCATGAGTACAATCAGCCAGACCGCGAGCAGGGACAGCACAAGGAGAATGCGTCCGATCATCGGCCACCTCCCTGACGGCGCAGCACAAAGGACGCCTCAACAACGCCTTCGCCCGCCCGGTCCATGGTGGAGGAGGCGACCTGGATGCCGAAGCCGGTCTCCAGTTCGACCAGCCAGGCCATCACGGCGCGGCTGTCGGCGCGGTCGATATTCACCGTCAGCGAGCCGTCATCTGCCGGCACCATGCGCGCCAGGGAAATCTCGTGGCGCAGCGCCGTTGCACCGGCGACCGCCCGCAGCGAACGGCCAGTATCGGTCTGCTCGCGCGCGTCCGCTGCCAGCTGGCGATAGGTGCGGGCATCGTCCTGGATCGAGCGGTAGAGCCGCATCGCCGCGGCATAGTCGTCACGGGCACGATCGTTGAAGCCGATCAGCGGCTGCACGACCAGCACACTGACCGCCAGCGCGAGGACCAGGCCGCCGGCGACCCCGAGCAGGACCTGCTCGCGCAGGCTGCGGCCGCCCCAGACCTGTTCGAACATGCGGGTCACAGCATTCATCGCAGCCTTACCGTAAACTCGCCCTGGATGGCCTGTCCGCTCTCGCGCGCGCCGCCATCTTCCAGCGCAATGCCCAGCGTGCCTGCCCGCGTATTGAGCGCATCGAAATCGGCAAAGTCGGTATAGATCGCCGAGACGGACAGTTCGGACCGGGCCTGGTCGAACCGCACATGATCGATCCGCACCCGCTCATTGCCCGATGTCAGCTCGCCCAGTGCCGCCATCAGCTGCAGGTAGGACGAGGCCTCCCCGCCTCCGAGACCGGACAGGCGCGCCGCCAGCAGGCGCTCGGCTTCGGCCGGAATGACCCGCCGGGTCACGTCCGGCACAGCGGCGCGGAACTCGGCGATACTCGCCGCGTCAAAGCGTTCGGCCTGCAGGCGGTAATAGACGCCCTCGCCCGCCATGAGCGCACAGAAAGCCACCAGCAGACCCGCCGCCAACGCCGCCGGTCTGCGGATCGGCCCCAGCAGGCCGCGCCAGTCGACCGTCGTCTTCAGCCGGTCGCCCAGCAGCGGCGGCAGCGCCGCAACGAAGTCGGCCGGCAGGGCGCTGGCCTTGAGATCGAGATCGCCGCGCGGCACCTGGCGGAAATTCTCGCCCGCCAGGCCGAGCGAAGCCGAAACGGCCACCGTGCCGCCGCCCGCGCCCTCGACCAGCGGACCGATCACCGGGCCGAAGAGTTTGGGATCCATGGCACCGCCGGCCGCCTCACCGGGCTTGCGGGTATCGGCGCCATAGAGCCAGAGAATGCTGTCGCCGCGGTCGAACAGGGTCAGCGCCACATCGCGCTCGGCAGCGGCGATGCAGTCGGGCATCACCCAGGCCGGGCGCACGATCGCGTCGCCGATCCGTGTCGCCCATTGCGCCACGCGGTCGCGGTCGGCGGCCATTACCCAGCGGCGGCCATCCTCGGCGCGGGCACCGGGCACGATCTCGGTCGAGGCGAGCGATGAGGCGAGCGCCTCCTCGATCATGTAGGGCGCAGCCTGGCGGGCCTCGCGCTCACCGCGCGCGGGCAGATCGATCAGGCCGAGAAAGATATCTTCCGACGGCACCAGGATCAGGGTCCGGCTGACGCCGTGTGTGTCCGGCAGGTCCAGCAGCTCGCCGGGTCCGGCAGCGCCGGACGCGCGGCGCACCTGGCCGGCACGGTCGATGATGGACCAGTGCAGCCTGTCCTGCCCGTCCAGCCTGAGGATCAGGTCCTGGCTCATGAAACGCTTCCGTAATTCTGCGAGAGACGGCGCACCTGCCCGCCTCCCAGACTCTGCACAAGCGCGTTCAGCGCAAAGCGCTGTCCGGCATGGGCAACATGGATCTCGATCTCGAAATAGCGGGTCTCGATGCCGACGCGTTCGCGTACTGTCGCGTCCGGATCGAGCTCGCGCACGGCGTCGAGCGCCCAGAACGCCTCTTCTGTCTCGAAACCCGAGGCGGGCCGGTTCAGAAGCAGGCCCTCAATGGCCGAACGCGACAGCCCGCCATCGAAGGCCACAGCGAGCAGCGGCCACTGGGCGGCGGTCAGCGTGTTGATATTGAGCGCCAACGCCTCGCCGGTTGGGCGCACGCAGACCAGCTGGCGCAGGCGCTCATAGATGTCCGGTGTCATCGCTTCCAGCGCCAGCAGCTCGGCCCGCTCGGCCATCGGCGCATTGGCGGTGCGATATCCCGGATAAAGCTCGTCCTCACCACCCGAGGCGACCGGCCGCATATCGCTGTCGATCCAGTCGGCCGCCTGCGCGGCGATCCGCACGGCACGGGCGGCCGGGATCTCGACAGCGCGCATCAGCCGTTCGAAATGCTGTATCCGGGCAGTATCGGCCTGCCGCTCGCCCGACGCGCCGGCCGGAGCCAGGCTGTTCAGGTTGAAGCAGTTGTTTCCGTCGCGCACCCGGCCGGTCAGCGCGCCCTGCTCGATCGGGAAAGTGCGCGGTCCGTTCAGCCAGTCGGCATCCGGCCGCAGGGCCCGGCGGGGATCGTCCATCGCCCGCGCGATCAGGCCTTCGGTGAACTCGCGCGCGCCGATCGCATACCAGTAGGCCTGGTCGCGCACATCCATATTGGCCGAACGCCGCATGGCAAAGCGCAGATCGCCCGCCAGCGCCATGGCGAGGCTGGCCATCACCGCCACCAGCAGCAAGGCGGAAACCAGCGAGGCTCCGCGCTCGCGATGACTGTCGAGAACCGGCCGGCTCATGGCTGCGCCTCCGGTGTCAGAAGCACATGCTCCATCGCCCCCAGCGGCGGCAGGTCGTAGCGCAGGCGCACGGCGGCCGGCATCACGCCCTGGCCGGTCTGCGACAGGAAGACCCGGTTCTGCCAGACCGCGCCGACGAGAAACTCGATCGTGAAATCCTCGCCGCCCGCGATCAGCACCTGGTCGGTGATCCGGGTCGTTTCACCGGGGTCGGGATAGTCGCGCACCCGGCGGACGAGATCGCCGCCGCGTATCAGATAGGTGACATGAAGCAGCGAGCTGCGCGGCCGGATCAGGCCCGGATTGGCGCGCCCATGCCGCGTAAACACCATCAGCACCCGCTCTGTCGCATCGGTCTCGTAATCGGCCAGCCCGGTTGCCGCGCCGGCCAGGATCCAGGGGTCGCGATAACCGGCTTCGTCGCGCACGGCGCGCCGGGCGATCTGGCCCAGATCCTCGCGCAGGAGGGTGCGGGCGCGGTCGATCATCGCGGTCCGCTCGAGCTCGTCCGAATTGATCTCCCGCGCGCCGACGCTCGATGCCATCAGGGCGACCGAGATCGTGCCGATGATCGCGAAGACAAAGACCGAGACGAGGATCTCGACCAGGGAGAAGCCGGCCTCGCGCGCCGGTGCGGCCGCGCTCATTGCGCCCTCCGGAACGTGTCGAGCTCGGCGCCGAGATGCCCGCTCTGCGTCTCGCGCACTTCCAGGTGCAGGCGGACGAGGCCGGCATCGTCGGTCGGGCTGACCGCCAGCGACCAGTCATAATCCATCCCGGCAATCGCATATTCGCCCGAACCGGATTGCGGCGGACCGGGACGCAGGATCTGGCCGTTGAGAATGTTCTCGGCGGCCACCATCGCCAGCGCCCGCTCCTGCACGGCAGCGGTGTTGCGCGTCGTCGCCTGGGTCATGTTCATCAAAGCGAGCCCCGCTACCGAGAGGACGGCGAGCGCCATCATCATCTCGATCAGCGTGAACCCGCTTTCAGGACTGGAGACCGGCGCGCGCATGGATCAGCCCCGCGCCGTGCGTTCGATCCGGCCGGCAGCCTGCCAGTCCAGTTCGATTTCGGCACCGTCATCAGCCGACAGGCGCAGGCGGAAAGGTTCGGTCATGCCGGCCGGGTCGAACCAGATCGCCGGATAGAGCGCGGCCCGGGCTGCCGCCTCGGGCGCCACCGGCCGCGTCTCCTCGACCCGCAGGCGCAGCGCGTCTTGAAAGCGGTATTCCGTCAGGGTGGGGTGGTCGCGCACCGGCCACCAGCGTCCGTCGACCAGGCGGTAGAAGGCATAGCCTTCGCCGGCGCCCTCGACCGCCAGACCCACCGGCGCGCCGGACGCAATCGCCTCGGCCTCGGCCTGGTTGAGCCTGGCCGCGAGACGATCGGCCTCACGCGCGATCGCCGGCCCGCCCGGCGTGATCGACAGCGTCACCGCAAAGGCGACAATCGCCAGGATCGAGATCCCCACCAGGATCTCGATCAGCGACAGGCCGGCTTCACGGCTGGGCGTATGGGCGGGCATGGCCGTCATCAGCCCTGCCAGTTGCCGATATCGGCGTCGAGCTCCTCGCCGCCCTCGCGGCCGTCCCGGCCCAGCGACCAGATGTCCAGCATGCCGTGCTGGCCCGGATAGGCGTACTGGTAGGGATTGCCCCAGGGATCGTCCGGCAGGCGGCGCACATAGCCGCCCTCGCGATAATTCTCCGCCCCGCGCGGCGCCTCGACTAGCGCCTGCAGACCGTCCTCGGTCGAGGGATATTCGCGCATGTCGAGCCGGTAGGCATCGAGCGCCTGTTCCAGCGTGGCGATATCGGTGCGGGCCTTCTGCACCATCGCCTGGTCCTGCGCGGGCAGGACATTGATCACCACAATCGTGGCCAGGAGGCCCAGAATGGTGATCGAGATCATGATCTCCAGCAGGGAGAAACCGGCTTCGCGGTCTTCCTGCATGTCGTAAGTCATCTGAGGGGCCGAGCGGGTCTGCATCGACGTCTCCCTAGCCAAGAGCCAAAGTGTTGAGTTGCAGGATGGGCAGCAGGATCGACAGCACGATCATCACCACCACCACACCCAGGACGAGAATGATGCCGGGTTCCAGAAGGTTGAGGCCGACGGTGATGGCCCCGTCGATCTCCTGGTCCATCTGGTCGGCGGAACGGCGGAACATCTCCCCCAGCGCACCGGAGCGTTCGCCGGCCGCGACCATGAACAGCATCAGGGCGGGGAAGCGGCCGCGCGTGGAGAGCGCGTCCGACAGGCCGCGCCCGCTTTCCACATCGGTAACCACCTGGCCGATCCGCTTGCGCACGGCGAGATTGCCGCTCGCGCGGGCCGCAGCCCGCAGGGCATCCGGCAGCACAGCGCCGCTTTCGATCAGGATGCCCATCGTGCGGGCAAACCGCGCCGCCTCGGCCTTGCGCAGGAAACCGCCCAGCAGGGGCAGTCCCACCAGCAGCCCGTCGAACGCGGTGCGCACCGGCGCCTGACGCAGCGCCAGCGCCCCGCCCACGATCAGCAGGACGAGGGCCGCGACGATAAACGGCCAGCCCGTCTGCAGCGCGCCCGACAGGCCGATCATGATCCGCGTCAGGAGCGGCAGCGCCATGCCCATGCCGGTGAATTGTTCGGCGATGCGGGGCACGACGAAGGTCATCAGCATCGTCACCACGCCCATGGCGACCACGGTCAGCACCGCCGGATAGACCAGCGCGCCCGTGATCCGGTTGCGCACCGCCTGTTCCTTTTCCAGATAGTCGGCCAGCCGTTCGAGCACATGGCCCAGACCGCCCGCGCCTTCGCCCGCTGCGATCATGGCGCGATAGACGGCGGGGAAGGATTTGGGGAAACCGTCCATCGCGACCGACAGACGGTCCCCCTCGGAGACACGCGCGCGCACCGCCATCAGCACGCGCTGCATGTTGTGACGGCCGCCCTGGCGGGCCAGCAGGCCCAGGGATTCGGCGATCGGCATGCCGGCCCCGATCAGGCTGGCCAGCTGGCGCGTGACCAGCATGAGTTCGCGGCTGGACAGGTCCTGCCGGCGCAGCCGGTCCATCAGGGAGGTCTGGTCGCCTGCGGCCGCAGCTGCGCGCCGGCCATCCGCAGACCGCACGGAGAGCGGCGCCATCGACCGGCCGCGCAGTTCGCGCCGGGCGGCCAGCTCGCTGTCCGCGGTGATCAGGCCTTTCGACTTCTTGCCGCGGGCATCCAGCGCTTCATACTCAAACGCCGGCATGTCGCTCCCCCTCCTCGCGGCTGACGCGCAGGACTTCGGACAGGCTGGTCGTGCCGGCCAGGACCAGATCGACACCGTTCTGGAACAGTGTCTTGCGGCGGGCGAAGGCGTGGGCCGCCATCTCGCTCTCGCGCGCATCGTCATGGATCTGCTTGCGCAGCGTGTCGTCGACAACGACGATCTCGTAGACCCCGGTCCGGCCGTCATAGCCGGTCTGCTTGCAGTGCGAGCATCCCGCCGGACGGTGCAGCGTCACATCGCTGCGGCCTGCCAGACCCAGCAGTTCCAGCTCGGCCGCATCCGGCGTGTAGGCCTCGCGGCAATGCGTACACAGGCGGCGCACCAGGCGCTGGGCGACAATCGCTGACAGGGTCGAGGCCAGCAGATAGCTCTCCACGCCCATATCGCGCAGGCGGGCAATGGCGGCGACGGCAGAATTCGTGTGCACGGTGGACAGGACGAGGTGACCGGTCAGGCTGGCCTGCACGGCGATCTGGGCCGTCTCCACATCGCGGATCTCGCCAACCATCACGATGTCCGGGTCCTGGCGCAGGATGGCGCGCAGGCCGGCAGCGAACGTCATGCCGACCTTGGCGTTGACCTGGGTCTGGCCGATCCCGTCGATGGCGTATTCCACCGGATCCTCGACGGTGAGGATGTTGCGCGTTTCCTCGTTGAGGAGGTTGAGCCCCGCATAGAGCGTCGTGGTCTTGCCCGCGCCGGTCGGACCGGTGACGAGGATGATGCCATTGGGCTGGGCCAGCGCCTTCTTCATGTCGGCCAGCATGGCCTGGGGCATGCCCAGATCGTCCAGGCGGAAGCGTGCCTGGGAATTGTCCAGCAGGCGCAGCACGACGCGTTCGCCATGACGCGACGGCAGGGTGGAGACCCGCACATCGATCGACTTGCCGCCCAGGGCAATCGTCAGGCGGCCATCCTGCGGCACGCGCTTTTCGGCAATATCCAGCCGCGCCATCACCTTGATCCGGCTGACCAGCGGCGGCGCCAGGCGCGGCGAGACCGAGACTGTCTCATGCAGCACGCCATCGACGCGGTAGCGGATGGAGACCCGGTCCTCGAAGGGCTCGACGTGGATGTCCGATGCTGCCGTGCGCACGGCCTCGGCAATCATGCCGTTGATCAGGCGGATGATCGGTGCGTCGGACGCGCTGTCCAGCAGGTCCTCGGTCTTGGGGATCTCGTCGATCAGCTGGGACAGGCTTTCGCCATCCGCCGCATCAGCGTCCGCACTGTCGGCGCCCAGACCGGCATAGGCATAGATATCCGACAGGGCCTGGTCGAACCGGCCGGCATCGCACTCGACAACCGGATGCGTGGCCCCGACCACGCGCCGCACTTCCAGCAGCGCCCGGCGATCACCGCCCTGGCGCAACAGGAAGGCCGGCTCGGTACCGGGCCGGTAGGCGACGCCCTTCTGGCGGGCGAAGGCATAGGTGACCGGGCTGACCTCGCGGGCCGGGCTGGTATCCGTCTCACTCGCCATCGTCGGTGCGGCCCCGTGGCATGTCGATCATCATCATCTCGACGATGGATTCCAGCGAACTCGCACCCTGCGGATCATTGGCGATCTGCTGGCCGCGGATATAGCCGTAGCGATTATCGGTCACCGCGCGCATGTCCGCCTCGTCGCGGATGATGGTCGGGCGGATGAAGACCATGAGATTGGTGCGGCGGCGCTCGGTGCCCTCGGACCGGAAGAGACGGCCCACGCCGGGCACGCGGGACAGGCCCGGCACGCCGCTCACCGAATCCTCGTCTTCCTGCTGGATCAGGCCGCCCAGCACGATAATCTCGCCATTATCGGCCAGCACCGTCGTCTGGATCTCGCGCTTGTTGGTGATCAGGTCGGTCGTGTCGTCACTCACCGTGCCGGCGACCGAGGAGACTTCCTGCTCGATCAGAAGGCGGATCGTATTGCCCTCGGTGATCTGCGGACGCACATGCAGGCGCACGCCGACTTCCTGGCGCTGCACCGTGCGGAACGGGTTGGCATTGCCGTCGCCCAGCACTTCGCCGGTCGTGACGGGAATTTCCTGGCCCGACAGGAAGGAGGCTTCCTCATTGTCCATCGCCAGGATGGACGGCGTCGCCAGGACGTTGGAATTTCGGTCGCTCTCCACCGCGTTCAGCACCAGGCCGAACAGCGTGCCATTGCCGTTCTGGCCACCGAAGCCGATCGTGCCGCCCGTGGCGCCGAGCAGCGAATTGAGGGCCGCCTGGCGCAGATCGTCATTGAAGTCGCTGTCATCATCGCCCGCCGAGGTGATCGCCCCGGTCAGCGCCAGTAGGTCCGGCGTGTTCGACCCGAAGCGCGTCATCGCAAGCGGTGCGTCGCCCTCGCCGCCGGCCAGCAGCATCTGCACGCCCAGCTCGTCGGCGACCGTGTCGGACATCTCCACCACGATACCCTCGACCAGCACTTGCGGACGGCGGATATCGAGCTGGCGGATCACCAGTTCCAGCTCGCGCTGGATGTCCGGATCGGCATTGACGACCACGGCATTGGTCGGCGCGTGATAGGAGACGGACGGACGCCGGGCCATGGTCTCGTCATCGGCCATGGTCTCGACCACCTGCTGCAGGATGGGCAGCAGATCCTCGCCATCGGCATGGCTGAGATAGATCACCCGGAAACCCTGGTTGGACCGGCTGACGCCATCGACCCGCCGGATCAACGACATCATCTCGGCCACGGCGTCGCGATTGCCGCGCAGCACGATCGTGTTGGAGGCCGGGATCGGCGCCACGGTGACACCGAACGCCATATCGTCCTCGCCGGACGTGTTGCGGGTGCGGATCGTCTCGATGATGCGCGCCATCTCGCCGGCCGACACATTGGACAGCTCGACCATCTCGACCACCGAAGTGTCGCGATCCAGATCGCGCAGGACCTGGCGGATGCGCGAGACGTTTTCCGCATAATCGACGATGACCAGCGCATTGCCGCCCTCGGCGGCATTGACGAAACCGTTCGGGCTGACCATCGGCCGCACAACCGTCAGCGCGTCGCGCGTACCGGCATGGGTCAGGCGCACCACGGCAGTGACATACTGGTCGCCGCGCAGATTGGAATTGACCGGGCTGGAGGTGCGTGCGCCGGCCTGCTCGGGGATGATCTGGTAAGCGCCCGAAGCGGTCGGCACGACGGCAAAACCGTGCACCCGCATCGTCGACAGGAAGACCTGGAAATACTGGTCCGGCGTCAATGGTGCCTGCGAGGTGATGGTCACCCGGCCGCGCACATTCGGATCGACGATGAAGGTATAGCCGGTCACCGACGACACATCGTCGATCACGGCCTGGATTTCGGCCTGGTTGAAATTGACCACGCTGCCCTGGCCGCCGGACTGGGCGGAGGCGGCAGCCGGTGCCATCGCAGACAGGACGAGCGCCAGGAGGCCCGCAATCAGTCGGTTCACGAAATCGGTCATCACGGCAGGTCCACTTGAAGGGTCAGGGGCAGGCCGCCCCGATTGATCGACAGGGTGAAGCCGTCCTCTTCGCGCAGACGGCGGAAGAGAGCGGGAAGGTCGGAAATATCGGTGGCGGGACGGCCATCCACGGCCATGATCACATCGCCATTGCGCAGGCCGGTCGCCGACAGGAGGGCCGGGCTGGCCTCGCTGACGCGATAGCCGGTCAGGCGATTGCCCTCGCGCACCGGCTCGGCGCGGAACAGGCCGGCGACGGACTGGCCGCCAGCGCTGGATGCGGCAGCTGCGCGGGGTGTGTCCTCGTCACGCAGGAAGAGCGATTCGGCGATGCCGCGGCGACGGATCAGCACATGGTCGACATGCACTTCCTCAAGCGTCACGCCATCGAGGATTTCGGCACCGACGGCAAAGAAGCTCTGGCGGCCGCCGGGGATCTGGATGATGGCGCCGCCACTGTCCGGCGTCGCGCCGCGGCGGATGCCGCGCAGGGTGAGATCGAGGCTGGTTTCCTGGATCGCCGCCGCAACGGGCGCCGCATCGACAGGACCGGCCCGCCGGTCGGCAAACAGGTCGGTTTCAGCCAGCTGCGTGAGGTCGGCCTGGTAGGCCGGGGCGCCACCGAACCGCGGACCGGCATCGGCCGGATCCTGCTGGAAATCGGTCGCGCTGGCGCCGAAGGCGATGAGCCAGATCAGGCGCGCGGCGATATAGGTCAGACCGGCGAGCAGGAGGAGTTCGGCCAGGGCGAGCACGGTCGCGAGACTGCGCGGAAGGCGCGTTCGCCCTCCCCGTCCGGCCGGCAGTGATTGCGACTGATGCGTCACGATGATCGCCTGTCCCTTCGGTCGCCATCCGCTTCGAACCGGCGTCCGGCGCCCGCCTTGGGCGCGCCGTATCGAAGCTTCGGATATCCGCTCCCCGATACACGTGGCGTACGTCAGTTTTACGACGTTTCGGGATTAATCGTCGGATGAATGCAGACGGGCGGACCCGAAGGTCCGCCCGCCCGAATGCGTGTTACCAGCTACGGCTGATGGAGATCGAGAACTCCGTGCCGACATCATACGTGTCGACCGGCAGTTCGACCCCGCCCGCGGACTGGGTGGCTTCGTAGTTGTCGCCAAGGATGTTGCGGATCAAGAACCCGAAATCCCAGTCATTGCCGCGCAGATCGAGCGTGCGGCTGTAGACCAGGTCAAGCGAGTTCGGGACCTGCTCGATGATCGCCGGATTGCCGGTGTTCAGATCGGCCACGGCCCGGGTGCGCTCTCCGGTGTAGTTGAAGAGCAGGGCGCCGCGTGCCCGGCCATCGAAGGTTTCGAAGCCGAGCTGGACGTTGAACAGGTGTTCCGACTGGCCCTGCAGGGCCCGGCCGTCGTCGATGAAGCCCGCCGCGTCCAGCACGTTCGCAGACGGCTGGCCGAAGGCACCCTGGGCAATCGTCACCGTACCGTCAGCCGACACTTCTGACTGGATGTAGGTGTAGTTCGTCTTGATGAACCATTCGCGGTCATTGAAGAACGGACGATCGAAGCGGTTGGAGAGATCGAAGACTTTCTCGAACTCGAATTCCGCACCGGTCAGGGTCGCTTCAGGCGCATTGATGAAGGAGGTGCCCAGGCTGTCGCCCGTCGGCAGGATGTACTCCTCGATCGGGTTTTCCAGGATCTTGTGGAACACGCCGACGGTCACGAATTCCTCGCGGCCGAAATAGTATTCCAGACGCGCATCGTAGGACTCGATCTCGGTGTTCACGAGATACGGGTTGCCCTGGAAACGCTGGTCGGTATCGGTGTTGAAGAATTCGGCGAAGGCCAGTTCGCGGAACTGCGGCCGGGCGATCGACTGGGAATAGCCGGTGCGCAGCTGCAGATTGTCGGCGAAGGTCCAGGTCAGCGTCACCGCCGGCAGGACGTAGTCTTCCTCGATCCGCGTTTCCAGCAGGCCGCTGTCGCCGGCATTAGCCGGGAAAGCGAAGGTGTCGACCTTCTGGACGCCGTCTTCGAAGCGGGCACCCACCGCAGCGCGAACGAAATCGTTCACCGCGACATCGGCACCGGCATAGTAGGCGCGGACATTCATCCGGCCCTCATAGGCTTCCGGGAAGGACAGACCGCCGGTCTCCACCAGGCGCAGACGCTCGTCGACGATGTTCTGCGGGGCGAAGATGTAGTCGATCCGGCTGAAGCGCAGATCGGACGGCAGACCCACACCGCCCTGCTCGAAGGAGAAGGTCCGGGTGTAGGCTTCACGCTCGCGGCTGGTCACCGACATACCGGCTTTCAGCTCGACATCGCGATCGAACACCGTCAGCGGCAGGGCAAGATCGAAGCCTGCATCCTGGGTGTTGTCCTCGATTTCCGAGAAGGACGTGCGGTTGTCGGCAACATTGCCGCCATACTGCAGGCCGGCACCGGAATACTCGTAGCGGTATTCACGCTGGTACGGCGCGTCGCGCGTGGCGGTCGCGTCCGAGATCCGCCAGTCCAGGGCGAGATCGCCCAGGAAGGAGAAGACGTGCTCGCCGGACAGCTGGTTGAACAGCACCTGACGTTCGAACCATTCCAGGCTGTCGGTCAGGAAGACGCCGTTGCCACCCGCGTTGAACTCGGTCTGGGTCCGGGCTTCCTTCGACGTCGAGCGCAGGGCCATCGTCAGGAAGTTGATCTCGTGGTCATTGTACCAGTCGATGCCGACCGACAGCATGCCGGACACGTCGATGACGTTCTCGGTGCCCATATAGTTGTCGGAGGCATCTTCCGGCGCGGCGACGTCGGAGAAGTCGTCATTGGCCGGACCGTTGATGTAGCGGGCGGACGTGCCGTCAACACCGCCACGGCCACGGATCCCTTCGCGCGTCACCCACTCGTTCGAGTAGGAGCCGGCGGCGGTGAGGCCGAGGGAGAAACCGTCGAAATCGAAACGGTCGCCGGCGCTGAAGTCGATGGAGCCATTGGCGTCCGTATCGACCGTCTGCAGCACCCAGAGTTCCGAATTGACCAGCGAGCGGCCGATGGCCTGCTGCTGCGCGGCCGGCAGGTTGTTGCCGACGCGGGTCGTGTTGAAGATCTCGGCCAGTTCGGCCGGCAGATCGCGCAGGCCGTCGTCATAACCCAGCCAGTCGGTGTCGGAACCGTCATAGGTCAGGCCGTTATTGCCCGTCGTCACCGTGTCGAAGCTGCCGCCCACACCGATGGTGAGGAAGCGGTCATCCGGCAGGTTTGCCGTTTCGACACCGATCACGCCGCCGCCGAACTCGCCCGGGAATTCCGGAGAGAAGGTCTTCTGGACCAGCACGTTCGAGAGAACATTGGTCGGGAAGATGTCGAGCGGCGCCGCGCGACGGAAAGGCTCCGGAGACGGCATCGGAGAGCCGTTCAGGAGCGTGTTGGAGTAGCGTTCGTTGAGGCCGCGGACGACGACAAACTTGCCGCCCGTGGTCGACAGGCCGGTGACGCGGACCAGGGCCGCAGCCAGGTCGCTATCGCCGGTGGTTTCAAGGTCGTCGATCGACAGGGCCGCCGACACTTCCGAGGTGACGCGGCGGTCATCCGGAATGTACTGGAAGCGGACCGTGATGACGTCTTCGGCTTCGGAGGACGGAGCGTCCTGCGCAAAAGCGGCGACCGGAACCAGCGTGGTTGACGCCAGCAACGCAGCCGAGAGCGCATATCGTGTAGTTTGCATCTTCATCACCATGAGACTGCGATTAAACGATGCTGCAGGTCCCGGGTGCTCTCACACCCGGGACCTGCCGCGTCTGCGTTACTGCTGCGCCGGAACGAAGGTCCAGCCCTGGTACCAGGTGTCGCTGGCGTCCTCGACGGCACCGACATAGCCGGCCGGCTCGAACCAGGTGTCGAGGGCGTTGACGTCGGTCGAGATCAGAGCGGTCTCGGCCGAACCCGGAACCACACCCGTACCACCGCTGAAGAAGGCAAAGCCGGTCAGCGAGTTGGTGTATTCGGTGTTGTTCGGGCGGGACAGGAACCAGGCTTCCAGATTGGCGAAGCCGGCCGGGGTTTCACCCGCGCTCTCGTCGAAGTTGTTGACGCAGTCCAGGGCGACCGACTGGATGTCCAGGAAGTCGCTGGCAGCGCCGATACGGTCGAACGTGGCCTGCTGGTCGACGTCGATGCAGTCATCACCGAAGTTCACGACGAGACCGTTGTAGAGCTGGCCGGCCGTACCTTCACGGATCAGCATGCCCTGGTCACTGTCGTTGGAACCGGAACCGTTGCGGTTACCGATCAGGGTGAAGTTCGCGATCATCGGGTTGGAACGCGGCGTCAGATTGTTCGCCGTGTCGTTGCCGCCACGGTTGTCGAACTCGAAGCCCTGGTCGCCCGAGGCACCCTGGACGACGATGACGTACTGGGCGCGGCCGCGCCAGCCATCGGTGTAGTCCATGGAGTCGTCGTCATTGCCGGTCAGCACCAGGTGACGCAGATCGACCGCACCGCCGAACATTTCCACGCCGTCGTCCGAATTGTTGTGGACCTGGACGTAGTCGACGAAGGTGCCCGAACCGACGCCCTGGAAGGCGATGCCGTTCAGCTCGTCCTCATTGTTCACCTTGAAGCCGGCGAAGCGGACTTGCGTATAGGTGATGGAGCCGGAGGTATCGTCGGCCGTGGCGCCGCCGAACAGACCCGAAGAGCCTTCGCCGGACTTTTCACAGTCGACCGTGCCGCCGATGGCGGTGGCGTCGGTACAGGCGTTGATCGGCGCGCGGCCGTTCAGCACCAGACCGCCCCACTGACCCTTGGTGTTCACACCGGCCGTGCCTTCAATGTCCGTACGGGCGGTGAAGATGACCGGCGAGGAGGCCGTACCGTTCGAGCGCAGCTGCGAACCGCGGGTCACGACGATGTAGTCGGAACCAGCCGAACCGAAGACCGTCACACCCGGATCGACCGTCAGCGTGGCTTCGATGCCGGACGGCAGCGGGCTGGCCGGATCGGGGCCGCGGTCGACACCGACGAAGACCGGACCGATCAGCTCGTACATATTGCCGCGGGTCAGGCGCAGATCGGACGTGATGTTGCCGGTGATCTGGCAGACGCGGGCGCCATTGATGGTTTCCGCGGATTCCGTGGTGCCCGTCGGGCAACCGGCGTCGGCGAACAGGTTGTAGGTCCAGCCGGAAGCCCAGTTGGAAGCGGCGATCTCGTCATCGGCGAAGGCGCCGATATAGTCGACATCTTCAAACCAGCTGTCGGCACCGTTCACGTCGAACGCCGTCACAGCCTGCTCGGCCGGACCGGAGAACACGCCGTTCAGCGTGTTGGAGATCACGGCATTGTTCGGGCGGGACAGGAACCAGTCCGACAGGTCCACCGGATCGCCGGTGCTTTCGTCGAAATTGTTCACGCAGTCCAGCACGACCGACTGGATATCCAGCGGATCGGTCGCCGCACCGATGCGGGCGAAAGTGGCGTCCTGGTCGATGTCGATACAGTCGTCGCCGAAGTCGGCCACGATGCCGTTATAGAGACGGCCGGCCGTACCTTCACGGATCAGCATGCCCTGGTCACTGTCGTTCGAGCCCGAACCGTTGCGGTTACCGATCAGGGTGAAGTTCGAGATCATCGGGTTGGAACGCGGCTCGAGATTGTTCGCCGTGTCGTTGCCGCCGCGGTTGTCGAACTCGAAGCCCTGGTCGCCGGACGGACCCTGGCGGACCAGCACGAATTGGGCGCGGCCGCGCCAGCCATCGGTGTAGTCCATGGAGTCGTCGTCATTGCCGGTCAGCACCAGGTGACGCAGATCGACCGTACCGCCGAACATCTCGACACCGTCGTCCGAGTTGTTGTGGACCTGGACGTAGTCGACGTCCGTGCCGGAACCGACGCCCTGGAAGGCGATACCGTTCAGCTCGTCCTCATTGTTCACCTTGAAGCCGGCGAAGCGGACCTGGACATAGTTCAGGATGCCCGAGCTGTCGGCTGCGTCGGCGCCGCCGAACAGGCCCGAGGAGCCTTCGCCGGACTTTTCGCAATCGGCCGAACCGCCGACCGCCGTCGCGTCCGTACAGGCATTGATCGGCGCGCGGCCGTTCAGCACCAGGCCGCCCCACAGGCCCTTGTCGTTCTCGCCGACCGAACCTTCAACGTCCGTGCGCGAGGTGAAGATCACCGGCGCGTCGGCCGTGCCCTGCGCTTCGATGCGCGAGCCGCGGGTCACAACGATGTAGTCGGAACCGGCCGCACCGAACAGCGTGGCGCCGGCGCCGATGGACAGGGTGGCGCGGGCGCCGCTGCCGCCGGTGGCACCGTCATCGGTACCCACGAAGGTCGGGCCCGTGATGATCACGCCGGCATTCGGGGCGACCGTCGTGTTGGTCGTGATGTTGCCGGTGATCTCACAGGCATTGATGGTGATGTCGCCATTGGTGACGGAGGTTTCGCGGATCGAGCCCGTACCGCAGCCACCGGCCGGGATCAGATCGATCGTCTGGCCTGCAGGCGGCGGGTTGCCGCCATCGCCCGGAGGCGTGCCCGGGTTTTCGGCGCCCGGAGAGGAGATGGACGTATCCGCGCACGCTGCAAAGAACGCGCAGGACGTGGTCACAAGCAGGAGCTTGCGGAAATTGTGCTTCACCGACATGGAAGACCCCCAAGAGGAATGAATCTCGACCACGGTGGCACCGGCGTATCCGGCCCAGCCGCTTGGGCCGGGGATAAACATCAGCATTGTAACGGCTGAATGACAGATCGCGGCGGCGGCGCCCGCAGACCGGAACCGCATCATCACCAAGGGTGGGGATTTACCGCGCCGGCACCCACTAGATGCTGGCCATGCAAGGGATTTCGCGCCGGTGGCAATTCCGCCACATCGGAAGAATTCGAAATTGAAATTTTTGCGACAATCCGCAGTATGACACTTGTTTGACGGAATTCACGCCCGCGATGACTGGAATCGCCCAAGTCGAGGATTGGCGAATATTGATTTCTATACGGATCAACTGGCGTGGAGGTTGCACTTCCGGCGCCAAGCCGCAACACTAAGGTCTCGTTCAGCAACCGAAGGGGCCCCGAAATGACCCCCGACATGACAAAGTGCGTCCAAGGTAAAATTCGTGCTTTACACAGCCCGTATTTGACTTTATCCGCGCTTCTCCCGGCGGAGGCGACGATGCCGGATTGGGTTAACTGCCAACAGGGGGTCACGTGAATTGCACACGTACCATACTCCCCTGGACCTGGTCCGCTCACGGCACGTAGAAAGCCCGGTCGTCTGCGCACGTCCGGATCGCGTTGCACAAGCGAGCCACTGGTTCCAGGAAAACTTTCCGGGCGAAGTCCTCTACGCGGTGAAGGCGAATCCCAGCCCGTGGATTCTCGACGTGCTGTATGCCAACGGCACGCGCTTCTTCGACGTCGCTTCGATTCCCGAGATTCAGCTCGTCCGCGACCGGTGCCCCGAGGCCCGCATGGCCTTCCTGCACCCGGTGAAAAGCCGCGAGTCGATCCGGCGCGCCTATTATGAATTCGGCGTGCGCATCTTCGCCCTCGATTGCGAGGCGGAGATGGTCAAGATCCTCGAGGAGACGAACCACGCCGACGATCTCATCCTGATCGTGCGTCTGGCCGTGTCGAATGACGGCGCGATGTTCTCGCTCGCCGGCAAGTTCGGTGCGCCTGCCTATGAGGCGTCCGACCTGATCCGCAAGGCGCGGGCCCACGCCTTCGAGCTCGGTGTGAGCTTCCATGTCGGCAGCCAGTGCATGCAGCCCTCCGCCTATCGCTCGGCCATGATGGAAGCCTCGCGCCTCATCGTTCAGGCCGGCGTGACGGTCGACATCGTCGATGTCGGCGGCGGCTTCCCCTCGATCTATCCGGGCATGACCCCGCCGCCGATGGACGACTATATCTCGTCCATCGAGGACGCGTTCGAGGAGATGATGGTGCTGGAGAATGCCGACCTCTGGTGCGAGCCGGGCCGCGCCCTGGTCGCCGAGGCCGAAAGCGTTCTCACGCGGGTCGAACTGGTCAAGGGCGACGCCCTCTACCTCAATGACGGCGCCTATGGCCGCCTGTTCGACGCGGCGCACGCCAAATGGCCCTTCCCGGTCCGTGTGCACCGCCGCAAGGGCAGCACGTCCGGTGATGCCGACGGCGAGACCGCATCCTTCCGCCTCTACGGCCCGACCTGCGATTCGATGGACGCCATTTCCGGCCCCTTCGAACTGCCGGCCGACATCGCCGAGGGCGACATCATCGAGATCGGCATGCTCGGCGCCTACGGCACCGCGCTGGCGACGAATTTCAACGGGTTTGGTGCCATCGAATACGTAACGGTTGAGGACATGCCCTGGCCGTCTATGTTCGAAGTTCAACCCGACAAGGCCGACGACAGCGAAGCGACGGTCATTTCCTTCGCCCGCGCCCGCCGGCGCCGGCCCAAACTCAGGAGACGCGCATGACCGATATGTCGAACCGGAAGGCGGAACTTCTCGCCAACCCGATCCATCATATCGACATCACGGAATTCGACGGCCGCGAGCTGATCGACAGCTGGGAGAAGATGTCCTTCACCTCGCGCGATGCTGCGCGTGCCGCCCGCATCCTGCAGGCTGCCGTGGCCGATCCGGACTGTTCGGTGATCCTCACCCTGGCCGGTTCCACGTCCGCAGGCGGGTGCATGCACGTCTGGCGTGACATGGTGCGTCACAACATGGTCGACGCCATCGTGTCGACCGGCGCCTCCATCGTCGACATGGACTTCTTCGAGGCCCTGGGCTTCAAGCACTACCAGGCCCGCGAGATCCCGGACGACCGCGAACTGCGCGATCTCTATATCGACCGCATCTACGACACCTATATCGACGAGGAAGAACTGCAGGCGTGCGATCACGTCACGCAGGAAATCGCCGACATGCTCGAGCCGGGACCGCGCTCCTCGCGCTCCTACATCAAGGCGATGGGCAAATGGCTGTCCGAGGGCAATGCCAAGAAACAGGGCTCGCTCGTCCAGGAATGCTATGAGCAGGGCGTGCCGATCTTCTGCCCGGCCTTCTCCGACTGCTCCGCCGGCTTCGGCCTGGTGAAGCACCAGGTGGAACGCATGAAGGCGAACAAGCCCTACCTGTCGATCGACAGCGTGGCCGACTTCCGCGAGCTGACCGACATCAAGATCAAGGCCGGCACGACCGGCCTGTTCATGGTCGGCGGCGGCGTGCCGAAGAATTTCGCCCAGGACACGGTCGTGTGCGCGGAAATCCTCGGCGAAGAGGTGCCCATGCACGCCTATGCCGTCCAGATCACCGTCGCCGACGTGCGCGACGGCGCCTGCTCTTCCTCCACCCTCAAGGAAGCCTGTTCCTGGGGCAAGGTGGACGTGGCCCTGGAACAGATGGTCTACGCCGAAGCGAGCACAGTGGCCCCGGTCATCGTCTCCGACGTCTACCACCGCAAAGCGTGGGAAAAGCGCCCGCGCCACCGCTATGGCGACATGTTCAAGGACTAGGGTCCAAGGGCATTGAAGGAATGAAGAAGCCCCGGTGCGCTGCGCCGGGGCTTTTTTGTTGCCCTTTTTATCGCGGTGTTCGTCCAGATATCGCCGATACCGAGCCTGCCTCCGGCCGAGATGACAGACAAGAGGAAATACCAACCACCGTCACCCTGACACCCGCTTTCGCGGGCGCAGGCTTCAGTCAGGGCCCGGATCATGAAACCGGGTGCTCCCGTCCTGCCGCGATCGCACCTCGCGCCCTGGATCCTGACTTTCGTCAGGATGACGGTTGAGAGGCAATGGATATCGTTCGCTCTCCCTCCCGTTTTTCCCGGAAGCGCAGCAGCGCTGTCCGGGACCGACGGGAGACTCATCGATTGATATGTGCTTCGGCCGGTCCCGGCTCTGCGGCCCGCCTTCGCGGGCCATCCGGCCGGGAGAAATTCGCGCTTATCCCCGCCCGCACGCCTTTCTTCCCCATTTCATGGGGAAGTGGGCCCTCCTTAGCCTTGGCGAAGGAGGGGTCGAAGGGGCGGCGCGCCAGCGCCGGAAGACCTGTGAGGCAAGGCGCCGGCACCCCGCCGCGTGCCGCGGCGACCCCTCCCCCGCTTCGCGGGTCCCCCTCCCCATGAAATGGGGAGGAAAGAAAACTTATCCCCACCCCCTCATAGCGGCCGCATAATCACCCCGTTCCCGCATCGCTCGAGGCCCGGACCGGTCAGTCCGGGGGTGCGGGGAGTGCGGAGCCCGTCCGTTCCGGCCAGTTGACCGTGGCCGGACCCGGCGGGGCTATCGGGTGGGTCCGGCGGCACTAGACCATGGACCGTTCGTACCGCCCATCTGGACACGGGGGCGAGAGCCCCCGGGAAATCTCCGCGTGCGGGATATCGTTGCATGTCACGCTTTAAAACTACCGGTTACCGGCATGCGCCGGCATCCCGCACATCCTCTTACCGCCAGGCGATACCGCCGTGGCGCTTTCCGGCCTGCCCGGACGCCGTTTTCGACCGCAACAAGAGGAGGAGCCCTCCATGAGACCAGGATCACGCGCCCGCCGGCGCGGCGCACAGCCCGCATCGCAGGGTCCCGATGACGCCATCACCCGTGAGCAGGCGCGCAAGGAACTTCTGGAAATGATCGACGAAAATACAGTCCAGAACATTCTGTTCTGGAACCATCCGGGCGGTCTCTACGGGCTCCAGGCCGACGGCGTACCCCTGGAGAAAGTCCCGCTGCCGCCCATGTGGCGATCGGACATTATCGGCACGAATGTCGACCCGGACGCACCGCGCCCGGGTCCCGGCTGGGCCGGAAAGGAGCACCTCAAACCGCCCGGCCTCGACGACGAACCGGAATGACGCCGCCGCAGGTCACCCCGCGACGGCGCTTGTACGGTCCGGTGATCCGGTACGGCTAGCCGAGCCGGCCCATCTCCCTGAGCTTGGCAATCACTTGGTCGGCGGCCTCTTCGGCGGAGATTTCCGACGTGTCGACACGGATTTCCGGGTTTTCCGGCGCCTCATAGGGGCTGTCGAAACCGGTGAAATTCTTGATCTCGCCGGCCTGGGCCTTCTTGTAGAGCCCCTTCGGGTCGCGCTGCATGCAGACTTCCAGCGGGGTGTCGATGAAGACCTCGACGAACTCGTCGCCCTCGACCAGTTCGCGCACCATGCGGCGCTCGGACCGGAAGGGCGAGATGAAGGAACAGGTCACCAGAAGCCCGGCGTCGACAAACAGTTTCCCGACCTCGCCGATGCGGCGGATATTCTCCACCCGGTCCTCGTCGGTGAAGCCCAGATCGCGGTTCAACCCGTGACGCACATTATCGCCGTCGAGCGAATAGGTGTGGTGACCGGCCGCCGCCAGCTTGCGCTCGACGATATTGGCGACCGTCGACTTGCCGGCGCCCGACAGGCCCGTGAACCAGAGAATGGCCGGCTTCTGGCCCTTGATCTGGGCCCGGTCGGATTTGGACACATCCATCGCGTGATGATGGATGTTCGAAGCGCGGCGCAGACCGAACTCGATCATCCCCGCACCCACCGTCTGGTTGGTGAAGCGGTCGATCAGGATGAAGGCACCCATATCGCGGATCTTGTGATACGGGTCGAAGGCGATGGGACGGGCGGTCGACAGATTGCACTGGCCGATACCGTTCATCTCCAGCTTGCGGCTGGGCTTCTTCTCATAGGTGTTGATGTCGACGCGGTATTTCAGCGACGAGATCGTCGCCGGCGTCGTCGCCGTGCCGATCTTCAAAAGGTAGGAGCGTCCCGGCAGCAAGTCGTCGCCGGACATCCACAGCACTTCGGCTGCAAACTGGTCGGTCACGTCCGGGCGAGCCTCGGCCGCCGCGATGACATCGCCGCGGGAGATGTCGATCTCGCGGTCGAGCACGAGCGTCACCGCCTCGCCGGCCACCGCCCTGTCCAGATCACCATCAGCCGTGACAATGCGCTCGACCGTCGCCGTCAAGCCGGACTGGGCAATGACGATGGCGTCGCCGGGCTGCACCGTGCCGGAGACGATGGTGCCGGAATAGCCGCGGAAATTCAGATTGGGCCGGTTCACCCACTGCACCGGCATGCGGAAGGGCTCGTTCTGCACATCGCTGTCGATGTCCAGCGTCTCGAGATGTTCCAGCAGGGTCGGCCCCTGATGCCAGGACATGCTTTCGGAGCGATGGGTGACATTGTCGCCATAGCGCGCCGACATCGGGATCGGCGTGATGGTCTCGAAGCCCAGATCGTCGGCGCTCTTGAGATAGTCGGCGACGATCTCGTGGAAGCGGCCGCGGGCATGGTCGACCAGGTCCATCTTGTTCACCGCCAGCACGATATGGCGGATGCCCATCATGCGGGCGATATAGGTGTGGCGCAGCGTCTGCACGAGCACGCCCTTGCGCGCATCGATCATCATCACGGCGACATCGGCGGTCGAGGCGCCGGTCGCCATATTGCGCGTATACTGCTCGTGGCCCGGCGTGTCGGCGACGACGAATTTGCGCTTTTCGGTCGCGAAGAAGCGATAGGCGACATCGATCGTGATGCCCTGTTCCCGCTCGGCCTCGAGCCCGTCGAGCAGGAGGGCGAAATCGATCTCGTCACCGGCGGTGCCGTGCTTGCGGCTGTCCTTTTCCAGAACGTTGATCTGGTCCTCGAACAACAGCTTGCTGTCGAACAGAAGGCGGCCGATCAGGGTCGACTTGCCATCGTCCACAGAACCACAGGTCAAGAAGCGCAGCACGCCGCGCTGGCCGGATTGGGTCAGGCGCGCGATCACGTCGGCGCGCGAAGTCTGGACGGTCATCAGAAATATCCCTCGCGCTTCTTCTTCTCCATCGAGCCGGCCTCGTCATGATCGATCAGCCGGCCGGAGCGTTCCGAGGTGCGTGCTGTCAACATTTCCAGCACGATCTCTTCAAGGGTCGTGGCATTCGACATGATCGCGCCGGTCAGCGGATAGCAGCCCAGCGTGCGGAAGCGGACCATCTTGAGCTCGGGCTTTTCGCCTTCCTTCAGCGGCAGCCGCTCGTCATCGACCATGATGGTCTGGCCGTCTCGTTCGACGACCGGACGCTCGGCCGCGTAGTAGAGCGGCACGATCGGGATGTCCTCTTCCAGGATGTATTGCCAGATATCCAGCTCGGTCCAGTTGGACAGCGGGAAGACGCGGATCGACTCGCCCTGGCGGATCTTGGTGTTGTAGTTGTGCCAGAGTTCCGGGCGCTGGTTCTTGGGGTCCCAGCCGTGATTGCCGTCGCGGAAGGAGAAGATGCGCTCCTTGGCGCGGGATTTTTCCTCATCGCGCCGGGCACCGCCGAACGCGGCATCGTATTTGTGGCGCGTCATTGCATTGCGCAGCGCCTCGGTCTTCATCACCTGGGTGTGGACCTGGGAGCCATGATCGAACGGGTTGATGCCGCGGGCCCGGCCGTCCTCATTGATCTCGACCCTGATCTCCAGACCCAGCTCCTTCGCGATGGCATCGCGGAAGGCGATCATCTCGCGGAACTTGAAAGTGGAATCCACGTGCTGCAGCGGAAAGGGCGGGCGCGAGGGATAGAAGGCCTTCAGCGCCAGGTGCAGCATCACCGCGCTGTCCTTGCCGATCGAATACAGCATGACGGGATTGGCAAATTCGGCCGCCACTTCCCGCATGATGTGGATCGATTCCGCTTCCAGCGCCTTGAGATGCGCGGACAGCGGACGCTCGCGCGTCTTCGCCGACTTGAAGCGGTCGGCATACGCCCGGACCGTGGCCGTAATATCGCTCATGTCACCCTCAACCTTCGCGGATGGCACGTCGATATTCCGGCCAGCCTCGCGTCAGGCCGATGTAGGACAGCTCAGCGCGGATTGCCACCCGCAGAAGGGCTTTTCGGCTGCACCGCGTACGGTATCAGCAGCCGGGCCCGGTCCGCATCACCCGCGGAAACCGGTCACCGCCGCCACGACCCGGTCGATATCGCCCCCGGGCATGTCCGGATGCATCGGCAGGGAGACGACCCGGCCGGCCGCTGCCTCGGTCACGGGCAGACCGCCCGGCGCCACCGGATAGGACGCATACGGCGCATGCAGGTGCAGCGGGATGGGATAGTAGATCGCCGTCGGCACACCCTGTTCGGCCAGGTGCGCCCGGAAGCCGTCGCGGTCGTCGACCTCGATCGTGTACTGGGCCCAGGTCGACTGGGCGCCGTCGATGACTTTCGGTGTCTTTACCGCATTGCCGAGACGGCTGTTATAGGCGTCCGCCACGCGCTGGCGCATCTGGATCTCCTCGGCGAAGACGTCCAGCTTGGCCAGCAGGATCGCCGCCTGGATCGTGTCGAGACGCGAATTGATCCCGATACGGGCATATTCATAGCGCGATGCGCCTTCGCCATGGACGCGGACCGATTTCATTGCGTCGAACAGCACATCGTCCTTGCACAGAACCGCGCCGGCATCGCCATAGGCGCCCAGTGGCTTGGCCGGGTAGAAGGACACGGTCAGCGCGTCGGCCCAGTTCAGCGAAGCCTTGCCGCCCAGCGTCGAGCCATAGGCCTGGGCACAATCGGAAACCAGTTTCAGACCGTGCTCGCGGGCAATCGGTTCCAGCGCCGGGTAGTCAGCCGGTTGGCCGAACAGGTCGACGGCGATCACGGCCTTCGGCGTCAGTTCGCCCTTCGCCTTCACATCGGCAATGGCCGCCGCCAGGCTTTCCGGCGACATGTTGTAGGTGTCCGGATCGATATCGACAAAGACCGGCGACGCCCCGGCCAGCACCACGACTTCCGCGGAGGCGGCGAAGGTGAAGGACGGCACGAAAACCGCATCGCCCCGGCCGATACCCCACGCCATCAGCGGGATCAGGATCGCATCGGTACCATTGGCGCAGCTCAGCGCACGCCCCATGCCGGCAAACTCGGCCAGTCTGGTTTCCAGCTCCCCGACTTCCGGCCCCAGGATGTAGCGTCCCTCGTCGAGCACTTTCATCACCGCCGCATCCATGCGGTCCTTGATGCGCGCCCGCTGGGCCTGGAGGTCGATGAAGGGGATCATGTCGGTCATGAGGGAACACCTTTCGGCACCGCGCCGGCGGGCCTTGTCGCTGCGGTATACCGGTGCGCTATAAAGGCGCCCTCCTGCCCCGCAAAGTCACGAAACATTTCGCTATTCTACCGTCACCGACTTCGCGAGATTGCGCGGCTGGTCGACGTCGGTGCCCTTGTGGACGGCGACGTAGTAGGCCAGCAGCTGCACCGCCGTGGCGGCCACGATCGGCGCGGCCAGCCCCTTCACGTCAGGCAGTTTCAGGATGGCGCTCGCCTCGCTGTCCAGCTCGTCCGCACCGGCCTTGTCGGTGATCGCGATCACCCGGGCACCGCGGGCCCGCACTTCCTGGATGGAAGAGCGCGTCTTGGCGAACAGGGCGTCGTGCGGCGCGATGGCGACCACGGCGACATCGTCTTCGATCAGCGCGATCGGACCGTGCTTCAGCTCGCCGGCGGCATAGCCTTCGGCGTGGATATAGCTGATTTCCTTCAGCTTGAGCGCGCCCTCAAGGGCCAGCGGGAAGAATACATTGCGACCGAGATAGAGCACGATGGAGGCATGAGCGAGCTCGGTCGCGAGCTGGTCGATCTGCTGCTCGATAGCGAGCGCGGCATTCATCTGCGCCGGGATCGCCATCAGCGACGCGACCTCGGCCTCCATGGCCTCAGGCGCCAGCTTGCCACGCTGGCCGGCGGCCAGCACGGCGAGCGAGGCCAGGGCGGAGAGCTGGCAGGTGAAGGCCTTTGTGGAGGCGACACCGACCTCCGGTCCGGCCAGGGTCGGCACGACGACATCGGCCTCGCGGGCCATCGAGGAGTGGGGCGTGTTGACCAGGGCGATGGTCTTCAGACCGGCCGCCTTGCACAGGCGCAGCGCCTCCAGCGTGTCGGCGGTCTCGCCGGACTGGGAGATGAAGAGCGCCGCGTCGCCGGGCAGGAAAGCCGGGTCCCGATAGCGGAATTCCGAAGCGATATCATTGTCGACCGGCAGGCCGGCCATCGCCTCGAACCAGTATTCGGCGATAAGACCGGCATAGGAGGCCGTGCCGCAACCGACGACCAGAAGCCGCGACATGCTGGCGAAATCGATCCCCTCGACGGGGCGGATCCGGCCGGCCTCGGCATCGACATAGGCGCTCAGCGTCCGCCCGACGACTTCCGGCTGCTCGTAGATTTCCTTCTGCATGAAGTGGCGGTGATTGCCTTTCTCCGCCATCGCCATGGAGGCCGGCGCGGGATTCACCGGCCGCGCGACCGGTTCGCCGGACGGCGCACAGATCTCGATACCTTCGGGACGGACGAAAACCGCGTCGCCATCTTCCAGATAGATCACCGTGCGAGCCTCGCCGGTGATCGCCATGATATCCGAGGCGAGGAAGCCGGAGGTCTCGCTCGTTGCTGCGACCAGCGGGGCGCCACGGCGGGCCCCGAGCAGCAGACCGTCCTCGCCCTCGATGATGGCCGCCAGGGCGAAAGCCCCCTCAAGCCGCCCCAGCGTCTCGAGCCAGGCGCTACGCGGATCGAGCCCCGTCTCCAGATACCGGTCCAGCAATTGCGCCACCACCTCGGTGTCGGTCTCGCTGGCAAAGCTCCGGCCTGCGGCCGACAATTCCGCGCGCAGGGCCTTGTAGTTCTCGATGATGCCATTGTGAACCAGGCTCACCCGGCCCGCCCGGTGCGGATGAGCATTGCCTTCGGTCGGGGCGCCATGGGTGGCCCAGCGGGTATGTCCAACGCCGGTGCTGCCGGCCAGGGGCGCATCGGCGAGCTTGCCGGTGAGATTGCTCAGCTTGCCTTCGGCGCGGGCAATCGACACCTTGCCGTGTGCCCCGACAATGGCAATCCCGGCGGAATCATAGCCGCGATATTCGAGCCGCTGCAGCCCGTCGAGAATGCAGCGCGCCGCATCCTCGTGATTCACGACGCCGACGATTCCGCACATGCCCTTGCCTCCTGGCCCTCAACTCACGCCCCGGCTGTAGTGCGCTGCAGCATCACCAGCCAATCACTTCCCGTTCCCCGATGTTTCAATTGCAGCCGGGGTCATGCCGAGGCGTTCTGTCATCGCCAGGATCTGGGCCCGCAGCGCCCGCCGCGAGGTAATGCGGTCGGCATAGGCCAGGCCCTCTTCCCGATAGCGGCGCCATTCAGCCTCGTCCTCGAACACCTGCAGGATTTGCGCCGCCAGCGCCTCGGCCGTATCGGCAACGGCGATCTCGCGCCCGGCCTCCAGCTGCATGCCCTCGACGCCGACCGAGGTCGACACGCAGGGCACACCGGCTGCCAGGCTGGCAGCGACCTTGCCCTTCGCCCCGGCACCGACGCGAAGCGGCACGACGCTCAGCCGGATGCGGTTGAAATAGTCGGGCAGCGACTCCACGAAACCGAGGACGGAAATCCCGTCCCGCCCGTCCAGGCGCTTGTAGCGGTCGGGCATCTTGCTGCCGGCCAGCGCGAACTCGGCCTTGCCGTCGACGGCCCGCACCCGCGGCCAGACCTCATCGAGGAACCAGTCGACGGCGTCCACATTCGGCGGATGCCCGAAGCCGCCAAGAAAGCCGATGCTGCGGCGTTCGGCAAAACCGGCCGGTGTGGGCTCGGCGTCATGGATCAGCGGCAGCAGCATGACTTTTTCGGCGCCGAGTGCGGCCTGCAGGATTTCAAGCTCGACCGTCGAATGGGTGAGTACGAGGTCAACGGCCGCCATCACCGCCAGCTCGCGCTCCCGCGTCCGCTCGGCCTCGCGGATCGCATCGGCATCGCCGCTGAGTTCGGCTTCGCGCATCTCGCGCAGATAGTGCAGATCGGCATTGAGCAGCACGACACGCGCCTGCGGCGCATACTGGCGGATATCGGTCAGCGTCCGCTCGGCTGTGGGATAGCGGTGCAGGAAGACCAGGTCGAACTCGCCGCCGCGCTCGGCCGCAAACGGTGTGAAGCGCGAATAGAAGGGGTGGTAGATCGTCTCGATCCCGGCACGCTGCAACGGCGCGGAAAACTCCCGCGTCCACAGGAAATTGTCCTGCGGCACGAACGTGACCTTGAAGCCCGAGGCCTGCAGACCGCGCATGCATTCGACGGCCACCACCGAGCCCGCATCATGATCCGGCTCCGGCGTGGTGATGTCGACGAAGAGCGCACGCTGGCGGACCGACCGTTCCTTTTCCAGCTGGGGCAGCTGGCCGTTGGGACGGTGGCTCGTCAGAACATCGGACCAGCGTTCCTTGAAACGCTCCAGATTGGTCACCTGGTGGGCCTTGATACCGCTGCCCGTATCCGTGCCGGAAGACACGCCCTCGAAGTGCAACAATTGCGAGCGCGGCTGCAGCAGCGTGCGATATCCCGCCTTGCGCAGGCGGAAAGCCAGATCGGCGTCCTCGGCATAGGCCGGCACGAAAAGCTCGTCGAACCCGCCCATCTCGTCCCAGACCGCGCGCGGCAGGGCGATCGCTGCGCCGGAGATGTAGTCGACCTCGCGGGCATAGCTGAATTCCGGCCGGCGCGGATCGTCGAACCGGCCCAGATTCCAGGCCGACCCGTCCTGCCAGAAAATCCCGCCGGCTTCCTGCAGGCGGCCATCCGGATAGATCAGCTTGGATCCTGCCATGCCGATCGTGTCGTCGCTGTCGAGCGTGGCAACCAGCTCGTCCAGCCAGCCCGGCAGGACCAGGGTGTCATTGTTCAGGAAAACGAGAATCGATCCGCGCGCTTCGGCCGCCGTGGCATTGCAGTTCCGCACAAAGCCCAGATTGGGATCGTGGCGGATCCAGCGCACATTCGGGATATCGACCTCGGCCGCCGCCAGCGTGCCGTCGCTCGACTTGTCGTCGCCCACGAGAATCTCGAAGGAGATCGATGGCTGGGACCGGAACACGCTTTCGATACAGGCCAGGGTGAAGGCGATCTGGTTATAGGCCGGCACGATGATCGAGACGCGCGGCGCATCGGTCCCGGCCGGTGCAATCTCGGCCAGGGACTGCGCCCAGTCGCGCGCCGTCTCGTCCGGCGTCACGGTGGCGATGGCCGGCATGCCCTCGCGCTGGAACGGCAGCTGGTATTTCTCGATCAGGCCCGTAGTTGTCGCGGCGGCATCCGGCCCGAACTCCTCACCGAGGAAGCCGGCCAGCCGGTCGAGCGGCGGCAGGACTTGATCCACGCCCTCTGCTGTCTCCCCTTCCGTCTGGACCACCGAAGAATCGTGACGGGCGGACAGGCGCGCCGGCAGCTGCAGGGTGACCGTCCACCAGACGAGTTTCAGCCCGCGCCGCGTCCAACGTGTCAGCCAGGGCATTCCCCGCAACATGCGGCGCAGCGGGTCGGTCGCCCGCCAGATGGTCGAGTTCTCGATCTGCTCAAGCCGCTGGGCGACATGGTCGCGTTCCAGCCGCAGCGCAATGCGCTCACTGTCGGCCTGGCGATACGCCACCTGGGTGTCGGCCAGCTCCGCTTCCAGACGATCTGCATGCTCGCGATAGGCCTGCACCGACGCTTCGAGCGCCTTGAAGTCGGTGATGAAGGTCTGCAACGAGCTTTCCAGCTCGGCCTTTTCGCCCTGCACAGTTTCAAGCCGGGCCCGCAGCTCGTCTCTGAGTGTTTCCAGCTCGTGAATATAACCCTGCGCGGTCTTTGCCCGCGCGTCGGCTTCGGCCTGATCGGCCCGCGCTTTTTCCAGATCGGCCTCAAGGCCGGAGATGACCGCCTGTGCGGATGCGGCCCGCGCTTCCGCGTCCTTCTGGTCGCCGCGGGCTGTCCTCAGGTCCGTCTCAAGACCGCTAATCGTCTCCTGTGCGGCCTTCGCCCGGTCTTCGGCATCCTTCTGGTCGCCCCGGGCCTTCTCCAGGTCCGTCTCAAGACCGCTAATCGTCTCCTGCGCGGCCTTCGCCCGGTCTTCGGCATCCTGCTGATCCCGCCGGGCCTTCTCCAGGTCCGTCTCAAGACCGCTAATCGTCTCCTGCGCGGCGTTCGCCCGGTCTTCGGCATCCTTCTGGTCGCCCCGGGCGGTTTCCAGATCCGCCATCGCGTCTGCGATCACGGCCTCTGCCCGTTCGGCCTCCGCGGTCTTGATAGCCAGTTCGGTTTTCGCCTCTGCCAGCTGGCGCCGGAAACGCTTGTGGGTCGCCAGCAGAATGCTCGTTGCCGCAGCAATCTCTGCATCGATCCGGTCGAGCACCTCCGGCCCGGCCTGCCTGCCTCCACCCTCAAGCACCCGATCGACGGCGCCGACAATTCCCGCGACTGTCGCCGAGAAGCGCGCATCGGCTCCCGAACGGGCCGGCTTGAGAAAGGCCTCCAGGTCGTCCTCGACCTCCTGCCGGTTCCGGGGCCAGGCAAACCCGGCGATGTCCGCCAGGCCGAAGATCCGGTCCGGCCAGTTCACGACATCCGCGCCATAATCCAGAACAAGGTTCGGGGCGTCGCCGAGAACCCGCAGCGTGCTGGTATTGGACTGGGCCCACAACAGACCGGCCTCGTCTGCGCTCATCCCGTCCCGCCGGTCGAGCGAGGCGGCGACGTCGGCGGCCGCACGACGGCAATGGATCAACACGGGCCGGTAGCCAGCCTTCGTGACGGCCTCGATCCAGAAACCCGGGATCAGTGCACAGCGCGGGTCCTTGATGACGATGAGTGGCGCATCGCCATAGACCTCGCCGACGAGCGCGGCAGCGTCCGCAATAGCGGACGTGCCGAAAGACGCCGTAATCCGGCTCTCGGGAACCGGGTCATCCCAGCCGAAATCCTGGGCCTCGAGCAGGCGTTCGTTGAAGTCGACAATCGAGCGCGGCTCCCAATAGCCGGTCTCATTGCCCGCATTGGCCGGCAGCACATCCTCGGGCAGGGCTGCGCCGAACAGGTTGGCGATCCGGGTGCAGGCCGACGTGCCGGACCGGTGCATGCCGAGAACCAGGATGGCCGTCTTCTGGGGGGCGGAGGATTTTGCCATATCGCGCCTGCATGCCTTTTCATTATCCTGCGGACTGTCCGGTCCGGTATCTGTGCGCCGGGTGGCCTACGCCTCGGCGTAGCGCCGGATCGCCTCGCCCATATCGCCGAAATACCGCACCTTGCCCTTCTCGAGGAAAAGCCCCTTGTTGCAGATCCGTTCCAGCAGGCGGTTATTATGCGATGCCAGCACCACGATGCCGGCGGCAGCGACGAGCTCCTCCATGCGCTGGGCGGCCTTTTCGCGGAAGGCCGCGTCACCGGCGCCGATCCACTCGTCCATGATCAGGATGTCGGCATCCAGTGTGGTCGCGATCGAAAAGCTCAGCCGCAGCTGCATGCCGCGCGAATAGGTATCGACCGGCCGCTCCAGATATTCGTCCAGCTCGCTGTAGGCCGCGATCGGTTCGGACAGTTCACGCGCCTGTTTCCAGTTGTATCCGGCTGCCAGCAGTCGCAACTGGATGTTCTCGTAGCCGGTCGCATCCCCATTGATGCCCAGGCCGGTCTCCATGAGCGATTGCACGACGCCCACGGAGTGGACCTTGCCAGCATCCGGAATGACGACACCGGAAAGCACCCGCAGCAAAGAGGTCTTGCCCGCACCATTGGCACCGACCACGCCCAGCTTGTCGCCCTCGGCGAGGTCGAACGAGACTCCGTCCAGGGCGAGCTGGTGGGTCGGTTGCCCGCGAACCGCGGTAAACAGCGGATATTTGAGCGTGATGTCTTGTGCAGAAAGTTTGGTCACGTCGCGGCCCGGTCAAACCCAGTAGAAAATGCGGTTCTTGTTAAGGCGGAAAACCAGCGCGCTGATGGCGCAGCCGGCAATGGTGATCGCCAGCACGATCATCCAGCTGACATACGGCACGGTGCCGTAGACCAGCGGATCGCGGAAAATCGCGATCACGTGCGTGAACGGGTTGTAGTCGGCATACTTGCCGTACTCGCCGAAAGACGCAGGCACCCACAGGATGGGCGTCAGGAAGAAAAGCAGCCGGACGAGGGTCTGGGTCAGGTGGACCAGGTCGCGAACACGCGCACAGATCACGCCCAGAAGAAGCTGGGTCCAGATGCCGTTGATGATCAGTATGGGAATGGACAGCAGGGAGGTCAGCGCAATCCACGGGTCGGGTGCCGGGAAAATCGCCAGAACGATCAGGATGACCAGCCCCGTCAGCGCCAGCTGGATCACGCTCCGCGTCACGCTCTGCAGCACGTAGATGCCATAGGGCAGATCCGTGCCGGTGATCCATCGCGAACTGGCGATGAAAACATTACAGCCTTCAACCAGATTGGCCTGGATGAAGGTCCATATCAGGAAGCCGGTCGACAGCCAGACGGCGAAGAAGGACATTTCCTCGGCCGACAACACACCGAAGATCACGATCTTCACGCCCACGAACATGGCAAAGGAAACAAACAGCCAGGCCGCGCCGAGCAGCGAACGGTGGAAACGGCGGCGCCAGTCGTGCCAGGCCAGCATCAGCCAGAAGCGCCAAAGGCGGATAACAGCAGGCAATTTGATTTCCGGCTGGGTCTGATGAGCGACGGTCACGCGCGTGGTCTTCCTGTTCTGGCCGCACACAAGGCAGCGGCCGTGGACCGGACTTCCTTGGCACAAGATCGGAGCTGTCGCCAACTGCCGAACGGCAGTCGCGGGTGCGAATCGGATGCTTCCAATAGCATCCCCAGTTGCCGCGGGCACGCACTACAAGACAAGCCAGTCCTCCGCCCATTCCAACCGGACACGGTCCATGCGCGGCGGCGCATAGGGGTCGGCAGTGCCCAGACGGGGATGACGTTCAAGAACACGCTGCCATTCGGCACGGTGCCGGTCGCTGACAGGTTCACGGCCACGGCTCGCGGACTCGTCATGAATGCCCGAGACGTCCGGCGTCCAGACGATCGACAATCCGCGGTCACGGACATCGAGACACAGAACAATATCGCTGAAATCCGTCGGCCAGCCTTCGTCCAGCCCGCCGATCTCGCGGTACAGCCCGGTCCGGATGCCCAGGCACGCGCCCGTCACCGCGAAGACGTCCCGCGGCACGGTATAGAGGCCCAAAGGACCGTCGGTGCGCCGCCCCGGTTCCAGATGCGCCGGCAGCCCTTCCCGCGACAGGGTCAGACCGACATGCTGACGCCGCCCGTCGGGATACCGCAGATCCACGCCGACAGCACCGATACCGGGCCGGGCGAGCCAGCCGGACATTACCGTCGTCCATTCTGCACCGAGACCGCGCACATCATTGTTCAGCATCACCAGGTTGGGGCAGGTGGCCAGTGCCGCGCCGGCATTGACCAGCCGGGAGAAATTGAACGCCCCCGCCTCCCGGCAGACGCGGGCGCCGCGATCCCGGGCCGCCTCGATCAGCGCAAGCGCTGCGGCATCGCGTGTCTCGTGATCGACCAGGATCAGCTCGTCCTGCGGCCGCAAACCGGCTTCCACGCTCTCCAGGCAGGCCGCCAGCAGGGCCGGCGCATCCCGCGTGGGAATGACAATCGAGACACCGGTATCGTCCACCGGCACGCCCCCCTGGCGGGTCCAGGGTTGGATGACCTGACTGCGTCCGAGGCACTCGCTGAGATGCACATGATTTTCCGACTGGGCGATGTCCTGGGCGGCACCGGCGCGGAAGGCGATATGCCGCGTCATTGCGCTGGAATAGCGGTCGAGCGCCGCGGCGGCAGCCGGCCGCAGAACCTCGCGGCCTGCCACCAGAAAGTCCCAGGACACGCTGTCCGCGCCGGTCCGCCGGAACACGTTGGCGATACGCCGACGGGCGCCCGGCATCAGGCTGTCGCCGAGGCTGTGCATGCGCTCGAACTCGGCCTGCGACAGGCGCTTGCCGGACTCGTCGAGATGCACGATCCGCACCGGCACCGGCTTGAAGCCCGCCATGCCCGCCGACCTGACAAGCGCCCGCCAGGTCGAACGCGGACGCCGGGCCAGCCGGCGGATCAGCCGGCCGGACGCTGCGGCCAGATGCCGGAGCCGCGCCGGTTCAAGCCGCGCCGCCTGCCGCTCGCCCGTTTCACGGTTTTCCAGCTCGGCCGTGACATCGCCGGCGGCAAGACCGACCAGCGCCGTACCCGGACGCAGCCGGCCCGACGCCTGCCATTCGCCGCCGGCACGCTTCACGAACAGGTCGAATTCCTGATAACTGACCGGCGTGTCGGGCAAACTGACGATAACGGGGCGCAAGCGTCTCACTCTCACTCTTCCCGGAAGGGCCGGATTGAACACATGGCGGAAGACAGCTCGAATTCAGCCCTTCCGGCCGGGAAACCTCTTATGAGCCTGAAGTCGGCCGCCTACCGGGCGGCCCTAAAGACCTACACGCATATCGGCACACGCTTCACACCGCGCCGCCAGCCCTACATGCCCGGCATGCCCGTCCGGGTCGAGGGGTTTCATGGCGAAATTCTCGGCATCGGCGAAACCGCCCGGCAGTTCACCGGCGCATTGATGCAAGCCGGACACGATGCGCGGTCTTGGACTATCGACCCGCGGCTTCGCCCCGCTGGACCGGCCGCGGCCGACCGCACTGCAGCGGCCCTGCGGGTGAGCCATCTCAACCCGGATCAATTACTGGAATTTTCCATGCGCATCGCCAGTCCCGGCGAGCGGCGCATGCCCCATGCCGGCTACTGGGTCTGGGAATTGGGATGCGCCCCGCAGCACTGGCGCCGGGCCGCCCGTCTTGTCGATGCCGTGTGGACGCCGTCCCGCTTCTCCGCCGATGCCATAACGCGCATCCTGCCCGGCGACCGTGTCGCCGAAGTCCTGCCGCCACCGATCTTCGCTGCCGGACCAGTTGAAGCCCCGCCGGGGCTTCCTGGACGGGCAGAGGCCGTCCGGGTGCTGGCGCTGTGCGATCTGCGCTCCTCGGCGGCCCGCAAGAACCCGCTCGGCGCCCTGGCCACGTTCGAGGCTGCGTCGGCCTCGGCAGCCCGCCCGGCGCATCTTGTCCTGAAAGTGACCGGCTCGGCGCAATGCCCAAGCGAGATGGCTCGGCTTGCGGCGCGGGTCGGCGACCGGCCGGACGTCACCCTGCTGGTGAAGGACTTCACCGACGCGCAGATGCTGGGATTGATCGAGGCCTGCCCGATCGCGCTGAGCCTGCATCGATCAGAAGGTTTCGGCCTGCTGGCCGCCCATGCGGCCTATCGCGGCAAGGCGGTAATCGCGACGAACTGGTCGGCCCCGACCGAATTCCTGACCGCCGAAGGCGCCGGCCTGGTCAATTACCGCCTGGTCCCGGTCGAGGACGCACAGGGCATTTATCTCGATGGGCAAAGCTGGGCGGAGCCGGACATCGACCATGCCGCCGACTGGCTCGTCAGGCTGATCGATACGCCCGAGCTGCAACAGTCCATGGGAGAGACCGCGCGACAACACGCCGATGCATGCCTCGGCCCGGCAGCCTGGCAGACCCGCCTGGCTAGCCTTCTCGACGGGCTGGACCCGTCGGTTCCGACTCGATGAACCCCAGTGGATCGCGAACCTGCTCCCAGCCAATCTTGCGCACCGTGAAACTGTCGCTGCGACCATTGCGCTCCATCCGGACCTCGACGTCGTAGAGGCCGACCGAGTGGATCGACTCCCCCAGATAACCGCGCGCGATCGGGACGGTCGCGACGGGACGCGCCTGCCAGCGCACAAGCCAGCCGCCGATCATGATCTCGCCGTCCGGCTGGAGCTGCGGATTGACGGTCTCCAGCCAGGCGAGCGCATTTTCTTTCGCTTCAAGCGCCGCGGCAGACTGCTCGAGGCGGAAGGCAGCGTCTGCCAGCGCTCGCTGCAGCTGGTAGAGCGGGATCATCGCCACGGCGATCAGTGCAATCGCCGCCAGAACCTCGACGACGGAAAAGCCGGCGCGCTTTTTGAGAACCCGGTGTTTCACACCAACCTCCCCGCCACAACAGCCGCGGAGAACCCGGCGACAAGGCCAGGCCCGAACGCATAGCGCGCCGCTCCGGCCTGCCCGCGCAGCAGTGCAAGCAATACCGTAACGGCAACAGCGACAAGCAGCGCCGGACCGACCCAGCCCAGCCCGCACCACAATCCACCGGCCGCGGCGAGGCCGTAATCGCCGGTTCCCAGACCCTGTTTCCGGCTCCGAAGCCAGACCGCAAGACTGCCGCACAAGAGGACCGCCAGCGCAACGCCGGCACCGCCCAGCGCGATGGCCCATGTGGCGTAAGGATGCAGAACGGGCGCTGCCAGGAGCCCCGAGATAAGGAGCCCGGCCGATTGCAGGTCCGCAATGACACCCGACCGCCAGTCAAGCCATGCAGCGGCCAGGGCCAGCGGAACGGCAATAGCGATGGCAACCGCAAGCAGGGCATGCGTGCCGGCCACCAGGGCGGCTCCGCCAGCGACCGGGGCGGAGATGAAAAGCGCGATCCGTACGGGCCATCCGGCCGGGGAGGAGCCGAAGCCGGCGGTGTATCCGCCCAGCCCGCCCGCGAGGAGTACGGTCCCTGTTCCGGCAAGGATGAGCAGGGTGTCGGTCACACCGGATCTAGTTCCCGTCTTCGCCGTTGTCGGCACCGTGCCAGGCGCGGATCTGCATCGGCTCGGACGGTTCCCAAAGCGTCGATGCGGCCCGGGTCTGGTTCTGGAAACCCGTATTGATCGCACCGACGAGCGTATCGACGATACGCTGGCGATCGCTGCGGGTGTTGAGGATGTAGGGCGTTACGAGAACAACCAGCATGGTGCGGCGGCTCGACAGGGTTTCATTGCCGAAGGCATTGCCGATGAAGGGCACGTCCTTCAACAGGGGGACGCCCCCATTGCCGCGCGTGAAACGGTTCTCGATCAATCCGCCCAGAACAGCGGTCTGGCCGTCCTGCAGCGACAGTTCGGAGGTCATGCTGCGGTTGGAAATGATCGGGCTGGCGATCGCCTCGTTCTCATTGGTCTCGGCCGAGGAAACTTCCTGGCTGATTGCCAGGTCGATGCGGTTGCCGCTGTAAACCAGCGGCGCCACGGTCAGGATCACACCAGTCGAACGGTACTGTACCGTCTGGAGAATGTCGGACGAGCCCTGGTTCTGGGTATCCGCAGCGCGCTGCGAGGTGATGATCGGCACGTCGGTGCCCACCTGCACGAAGCCTTCGGAGCCGGATCGTGTGATAATGCGGGGCGTCGAGAGCACATTGATCTGGTTGCTGGACGAACCGGCCGTACCCGTCAGCGTCACCTGGCCGGTATCAACGACAGCAGAGATTCCGCTTTCAGTGTTGATGTTGGCGGAGAATTGCGCGGCCGTATCGGTGTCGAAAACGGCGTCCAGACCAAAATTGACATCATCGGTGAGGGTCACTTCGGCGATGGTCACCTCGATCATCACTTCCGGCAGCGGGGTATCGAGCTGGCGCAGCAGCGACTCGATCTCCGAATACTCCGCGCGGGTTCCAAAGAAGATGATCCGGTTGCCCATCGGGTCCACGGTCAGGCCGTCGCCGCCGCCGATCACGCGGGGCGAATTGTCCCGCTGGCTGCGCTGATTGCGCTGGCCGTCCTCGCTGGTCGGTGCGGTCTGCGACGTCTCGGACGCGCTGCCGGCCGTGCCCGGCGCGGCATGACCCATCGCAACATTGACGACCTGGGCGAGAATCTCCGCGCTTGTATTCTGCACATTGTAGACATGCGCGATCCGCGCCTCGGCCTCATAGGCGTCCGCATCCAGACGGCGCGCCGTGGCGACGACATGGTTGGCCAGCGAGCGCTCCCGCGCAAATACCATCAGCTGATTGGTGTAGTTCAGCGGGAGAAGCGTGATCGCCCGCGGCTGACTGCTGCCCAGCGCAACGTAGTAGCCCTCGACCGTCAGGATGGATTGCAGGTCCCGCGCGAGATCCTGGACGGCCCAGTTGCGCGGCGTGAAGGTGATGACCTGTGTCCCTGCAAAGCGCAGCTCGTCCATCTGCTCGACAATCGCCAGCGCAGCGTCGACCGTGTCGGACAGTCCGCTGAGCACCATCGAATTGCTGCCGCGGTTGGACCGGATGGTCAGCTGGTCGTCTTCCGGGAAAGCCTGTTCGAGGATGACTTCCATGTCCGCCGCATCGATTGCCGTCAGCTCCACGAACTGCACGATAGGACGCAGGTCGCTCGGCACGCTGGGCCGGGCACGCGAGCGGACGAATTGCGGGATCTGGGCGCGCAGCTCGTCCATGCCGACGATCCGGAACAGCCCGTTCTCATAGGTGACGGCGAGCCCGTAATCCTTCAGCGCTTCCTCGACGAGGGCGAGGAAAGTGCTCGGCGGCATGTCGTGCACGCTGCGAAGGGAAATGATGTCGGAGCGCTGCGCCACGTCCGGACCGATGGAGAAGGGCTGGTTCAGCACTTCGCCGAAGACCGTGTTGACGAAGCTCGGCAGCGGCTGCGGCGGCAGGGTGACATTGATTGCCGGACCATCGAGCGTTTCGGTTACCGGGTCATAGCGTCCTGTTCCCGCGGTGCCGCGACCGAGAGAGGGCACGGTACGGGAATCGGTTTGCTCCACGCCCGGTTCGGCACCCGGCTCCCGCAGATCGATCGGGCCGTCGCCCGAAGCGCCGCGGCCTTCGCGTGCATCGCCGCCGGACAGTTCAATCCCCAGCGGACCCGATCCGCTGAGCCAGTCGAACCGCTCTTCCCCGCCCGTGCTGGCACAGGCCGAAAGAACGCTCGCCAGCACCACCGGCATGCTCAAAAACCGCAACTTCATACTAGCCTTCCCTGGAGGGGTACGCATCGAGCGTGCGTGTCCGTCCCTCTCGCTCGAACGTAACAGATGTTGCCGAAATCGCAGCCACTTGCCAATTATCGGCCAGGATATCGCCGATCCGAAGCGTCCGGCAGCTTCCGTCTTCGCGTGCAATGCAGATCGTCCAGCCATCGCCGCGGTTGAGAAAAGCCGCAAGAGCCGGATCGGCAAACGCCGCTTCAACCGCGTCAATGCCCAGCGCTTCAGTGTCTGTATCAACGGCAAGGGCCATATCGCCCAGTGGCTCGGCATCCGGATAGAGACCGCTGGCAACGATCCGCCCCACAAGCGCGTCCACCTCATCCGCCGTCCACGGGTCGACCGGCTGGGCGATCCGCGCATCGCGGTCGACCGACGCGGTTTGACGGCGCTCGCTGCCCGTCAGTCCGAGCGCCAGTGCGCCGGCTGCCAGAAACAGCGCCAGAAGCAAGCGGAAGCCCGAGGTCATGACGCCTCCCCGGTTGCCGTCTCGACAATGGCCGGCGCCCGCAGCGTCGCCTGAACGATCGTGTTGCCGCGCACCCACTGGAAGTCCGATGGCACGACGGCGCCGTCCAGGGTCTGCAGGCGCTGGAAGAAATTCAGGAACTGGCCGTCCCGGTCCCGGGCCGTCAGTGTGATCTCGAACTCCAGCCGCCCGTCCGCCGCGAGCGCGTCCGGCCTCGCCTGCACCTCGACCCGCACCCGGTCCAGACCGGCCTGGGTGGCGGCGCTCTCGATAGCGCTCTGCAGCCGCGCCGAGACGATGCCCGTCGTCGCGCCGCGCCAGAAACTGGCCTCGACCCGTTCCTTCTGGGCGGCCAGTTCCCCCGCCGCATCGAGCCATTGCTGGCCATTCGCCAGGCTGCGCTGGATCGCAAGCGAGCGATCGAGTTCGCGCACATCCTGCTGCCGTGCCGCGACCGAGGTCGCCAGATTGCTCAGCCCGACCGCTGCCAGCAGGACAACAAGTATCCCGACACCGGCCAGCGCCCGTGGTGTAGCCTGCTCGCGAAGGGTATCGATCAGCTTGCGAAGACTGTCCGGCATCAGCTGCGCCCCCCGTTTTCGAAGGTCGCGAAAATCCGCCAGCGATCGGCCCGGCCGCCGGGCTCGAGGCGCACATCGCGCAGCACGGGCGTATCTTCAAGCGCTTCGACCAGACTGGCCAGCGGCAGGTCGGAATTGCCGGCGAGTTCGATTTCCATCCTGCCATCACGGACCGCGAAGGTTTCCAGTGTGGCATCAAACCCGGCGGCAGCTTCTGCGAACACGGCCAGCGCCGCAGCAGGATGCGGTGCTTCAAGCAGTTCCGCATAGGTCTGGAGCGTCCCTGCCAGCGCCATGGACTCGGCGCGGGCCGCAACCACTTCCGACGAGCTTTCGGCAAGCGTCGCCAGCTCGCGCTCAAGCGCGTCCGCCGTCATCGTGGCGCGCAGCCACTGTCCGCCCAGATACAACGCCGGAACCAGGAGCAGCAGAATGGCCAGCGCGAGATGATCGCGTGCCCGAATTCGGGAAACGGCGTCGCCGGCCCGGTTCACCAGAGCGGCGATATCGACATCGCCCTTGGCGTCCGTGCGCTCGGATGTGTCGCCAAAGGCGGGAACCGCCCGCACGAACCGGCGCCACTGCGCCTCGTCCGGCTCATGATCCCACCAGCGGCTGGCGGCGAGCTGGCCGCCCTGCCAGACCTGCCCCTCGAAACCGCCGTCACGACGCCGCAGGACTTCACCCTCGGCGACAGGGTCCAGCAGCGATTCCGGAACGATATCGACTTCGGCTCCAGCGAGCGGTTCCAGGATGTTTTTCGGCCAGCTCCAGATTCCCACTCGTCCACCGGACCAGACCAGCCGGATATCGGGATCTTTGAACGGGGACCGTGCCCGCGCCGCCAGTTTCGCCGCCTGTATGGCACGCATGTCGCGCTGGCCGGCCGGTGCAGGAATGGACTCGAAGTGACAGTGGCGCCGGCTCAGGACCACACGCTCGCCGACGACAAGACGGCGCAGGGGCGTACCGCGCCGGTCGATCGAACCGGCGGCAGTCACCCGGCTATCGACCGGCTTCAGGAAGCGGCTGGATTGGCTCATCCGCGCTCATCCCCAACACGTCACTCACATACTCGCCTCCAATACGGTATCTGTAGGCAAGCGAAAAGGGCGCCCGAACACTTTCCGGTGTCAGCGTATAGACCGAAATCCAGGCGTGCCGCGCCGACCGGTCATGGACAATCACGGCGAACTGGCCTGTTGCCGAGGTCGGGGCCGACAGAATGTCCGCCGCCGGATCGAGTTCCGGCCAGTCGATTCCTGCAAAATCGATCAGATATCCGTCCTGATAGTCTTCATAGGCCTCCTGCGCATCGTCCACCGAGTCGGTGAGCAGCCGGAGCATGGGCATGCCGGCGAGCCGCGCATTGATCTGGCGCGTGCCGCGATCCATGGTCAGGAGAAGAAGCCGGTCGCGGTCCGCACAAATGTCTTCACGCGCCCAGCCGGCGACCTGGCAGATTTCCAGCGGACTGACGATTGGCCGGTTCGGCGGCATACCGGTCTCGGAATAGGCTGCCTGTTCCGCGCCACCCGGACGCCTCAGATCATCCTCGTCCTGGTAGTCGGCCAGCGCTGCGGCCAGCCCGGCCTGACGCAGGTCCGCAATGCCCAGCGCCGTCATCCGCGCATCCCGTCCATCGACGCCCAGTAGTCCGGCGTTGAAAAAGGCCTGCTGATCGAGATAGCGCACGACGAATTCGTCGGCGTAGAGACGCGGTTCGCCGTTGGCACGCAGCAGGGTCACCTGGCTCGGGTCCTCGATTGTCCGGCCGACAAAGCGGTCGGTCGCACTGAGACCGCCGATTTCGATACCGTTTACCGACATCGGACTGGTCAGAGCGTGATAGAGAAAGGTCTGGTCGGCTGACAGCGCCCCGATTTCACGCTCGAAGTCCGCTTCCTCCCGCGCATAGCTTTCGATGCCCCGCTGGACCTGGGATGCCGCAACACCGACGATCAGGGTTATGACCACGATCGCAGCCAGCGCCATGGGGAAGGCGTAACCCTCGCGCAAACCGGCGTGTTTCGCGGACCGCCCCCTCATTGCACCATCTCGATATAGTCGGAGACGCGGGGACGCGGCGGCTGCGTCTGCGGCAAACCTAGAAACAGGTCCACCGTCGGCTCGGTACCGGGACCGGAAACGCGCAGGACACGGGGGATGGGCCGGTAGTAAGGCGCCTGGCTATGGCCGAGCGCCACGAACCCGCCGGCCGGTGGCCAGTCGGCGCTCCATCCGTCGCCCGACCGCCTGCCCGCGAAATAGCTCAGCTGCAGCCGCCCTTCCGGCAAGCGCACCACTTCGAACCGCTCACCACCCTCTTCATAATAGAGAGCAGAGCCCCGGCCCTCATCTTCCACCGTCAGCCTGTAGGGCTGCACGCCCTGGCCATCGAGCCCGATTGTCCGGGCTGTCAGGCCACTGGCCTGACGGTCATCGCCGGCAAATCCGCCATTCGTGTCGGAGTAGGTGACAAGCGTTCCGGCCACGGCATGGCGCAGCGCGTTGACGTCCAGACGGTCATGCAGGGTCGAGCGGACATGGCGCTCGATGCGCAGTCCCGTCGCAGAGGCCGACCGGACGGTCTGAAGAACGAGGGCGGACACGATCGCTGTGATGGCCAGCATGACCAGGACTTCCATCAGGCTGTAGCCTGCGTCCCGGTTATTGCCACGCCCCCCTGTCAGCCGACTAACCCCCGATAAGCGTCCGATCATCCGCGAGACTCATGAACATGCTGTGCAGCTCTTCCCAGGCGGCCTCATCGCCTCCCGGAAGCGGCCGCTGTGCAGCCTGGATCTCATCATAGAGTGCCCGCGCCTCCGCATAAAGCGGCTCGCCTTCAAGCTCGGGCAGGATCGTGTCGGCCTCGGCATGGGTGCGTGACGAATTCAGCCGGTCGGCCAGCGGCGCCATGCAATCGGCGCAGTGCGGCTCTCCGAGGAAATCGGCGATATCGTCGAGAAGCGCCTGCGGTTCAGCTTCCAGGCGGGCGAAATCGACCAGTTTCACACGTGCAGAACCCAGAGCCCGCTCGGCCGCCCAGGCTGTACGCGTATGGTGCAGCCACACAGTCAGCGCTTCGGCGGCCGCTTCAACCGGCTCGGCCCCGACGCGATCGAACTTGGCCAGCGAGGCCACGACGGCGTGCGGCGCGCGCAGATGGTGCAGGAAACGGGCACCCGGGAACATCGGCGCGAGGGCCCAGATGTAGAAGGTGTTCAGCGGCGTGCCGTCGACCCAGTGCTGCTTGGTGTCCGTCTTCCGGCGCTTGATGAACAGCGCGTGCTTGTCGAGCTGGCTCGCCTTGGGGACACCTGACTGGCCATAAAGATCAAGACAACGGCGGCGGAAGGCATCCTGCACGACGGTATCGATGAACCGGCCATGATGCGCGAAGAAATCCTCGACCGGGTAGTCGACATTGGACAAGTGCGAGCGCTTGCCGCGGTCCGACCCGGATTTGAAGGCCTGATAGGCCCCGACGCACGACGCCGCAATCCAGGCCGTTTCCGGCATGGGCTGGATGTTGGGATGCTGCCCCAGGGCCCACGTCATGACCGACGTGCCGGACCGGGGCGCACCGATGATGAAGATTGGCCGGACGGCGTCGGACGGTGAACCCTCGGAACCCATGGGCGGTATATCCTCATAAATGCAGACCGGCTTTCTAGGGGGATCGCCGGGCGCGCGCAATTGCAGCAATGAGAAAAGGACGCAACAGGTTCCGGGCGTCGCGCAGCAGCCGCAGACTTGCCTCTGGCACGTCTCAGGCGATCCGCTGATCGAGCGAGCAAGTGCGCCGGGCCAGCGAGAACACGTATTCGCGGCCGCGCGGTGTGGTCACCTGCAGCCGTCCGCCATTGCAGACGCCCGCGGGAGAGAATGTCACCGCCTCGTCGACGAGAATATACCAGCCGACCGGGAGTTCGGCGGCCAGCGCCGCCTCGGCCTCGCCGGCATCGATGATGCGTGCATCGATCTGGCTGGCGGCCCGCAGATCGGTGAGACCGATATCGATACTGCGCAGCACGCTTTGCACGCGCTGCTGCTCGATCATGCGGATAAGAGCCGGGGTGGAAACGGTCAGCGCAACCGCGACGATCGCCACCACCACCACGACTTCGAGCATGGTATAGCCTGCGCGGAGATATCCGGGCATGGCCAGGCCCCGCTAGATGCCGATATCGGCGTCGAGACCGCTGCCGCCTTCGGCATTGTCGGCGCCCAGGCTGTATACTTGGCCACGGTCGGACTGCCCCTCGGCGGCGCGATAGCGATAGGGGTTGCCCCAGGGGTCGGTCGGAAGATCCTCGTCCAGATACGGGCCCTGCCACATCGCCGAGACCGAGGGGTTCGGCGTGCTCAGAAGGGCGAGGCCTTCTTCATTGGTCGGATACCGGCCGATATCGAGACGCATGGAATCCAGCGCGGTCTCCAGCATGTCGATCTGGGTCTCCGCGGAGGTCACGCGAGCACGGTCGAGCTGGCCGAACAGGCGCGGCGCCACCAGGGTGGCGAGCACTGCAATGATCGCCACGGCGACCAGGATTTCCATCAGGGAGTAGCCGGGCCGGGCAACCGAAAACCGCTCGCCGGCCGTTTTGAGGACAGCTTTAAGTCTGGACATCAACGCACATTCCGTTTTCAAACTCGGCCTTCAAGTCTAGCACGCCCGTTTTTGACAAGCGAGATTCCATGCCACGTCACCTGTCGCCGGAAGAAGCCGAGGAGCTCAAGCCGGGCTCGGACAATTACCGCGCCTATGTCGGCCCGCCCCGCCGCTTCGGCCTGCTCACCCTGTCGCAGATGTCGCTGCTCGCAGCTCTGGGCCTGGAAGAAACCGATTATGTGCTCGACTTCGGCTGCGGCTCGCTGCGCCTGGGCCGCTCGCTCATCCCCTTCCTGCGCGAGGGCCGCTATTTCGGCGTCGACCCCAATCTCTGGCTGATCGATGACGGGTTCAAATACGAGACGGGCGAGGATCTCAAGACGCTCAAATCGCCACAATTCTCCGGTTCCGACGCCTTCGACTGCACCGTGTTCGACCGCGAATTCGACTTCATCATGGCCCAGTCGATCATCACCCATGCCGGCGCCGACAATACCCGCAAGCTGATCGAGAGTGCCGGCCGTGCCATGAAGCAGGACGGCATACTCATGCTGTCCTATCTCAAGGGCGAAGCGGGTACGCCACTGCCGGAGGAGCCCTGGACCTATCCGTTCAACGTGCCCTATCCGGAAAGCTGGCTGCAACAGACGTGCGCGGATGCCGGCCTGGTCTGGCGCGAGCTGGACTGGCACCATGCCGGTGCGACCTGGGCTGCTGTCGTGCGTGACGAACGCCGGCTGCCGCTGGAGGATCACAAGCTGGGCTATCGCGGTGTGGCCGCATCGCGCTGGCGGGCCGGATAGGCAGCCTCGCTAGAGCGCGATGTCGTAGAGGCTGGTCATTGCCATCACCAGGCTGACAACGATCGCGCCGACCACCGCGGCAATGAACAGGACGGCCAGCGGCTCGGCCAGCGACGTCAGCCGCTTGGCCCGGTCCTTGGTCTCGGTCTCGTACATCTCGGCGACAAAGAGCAGCATTTCGTCCAGCGAGGCGGCCGCCCGGCCGGTCTTCACCAGATTGATCGTCATCGAATCGAAATCGGTATAGGCGCGCAGCGCATCCTCGATCGGCTCACCCGAACGGATCGCCCGGCGCACTTCCGCAAGGGCCTGCTGCCAGCGCACTGACGTCAGCGACGCCTCCGCCAGCGCAAGCGCTTCCAGTAGCGGCGCACCGCCTGACAGGGCCGTTCCGGAAATCCGCGCCCAGCGCGCGATCTCGCTCGCCTTCAGGAAAGAACCGATCACCGGCATGCGGAACAGGAATTCGCGCAGCCCGGCACGGAAGCCGGCATTCTGCGAGAGCATGTAACCGCCGCCGATAAGCCCGGCCAGGCCGATCCCGGCCTCGACCATATGGGCGCGCAGCCAGACGCCGGTCTCGATCACCACGCGCGAGAAACCGGGCAGTTGCGACCGGTCGTCGCCCAGCAGCGTAGCGAAGCGCGGCACCACGAAGAGGAAGATGAACAGCACGGCGACAACGCCCATCACCGCCAGGAAGGACGGGTAGGCCAGCGCATTGCGCACCTCGGCCGCCGCGCGCAGATCCTGTTCCATCTGGCCGGCAATATCGTTGAGCGCGCGCGGCAGATCGCCGGTCGCCTCGCCCAGCTCGACCAGGCGCGGCACATAGTCGGGAAAGCCGCGCAGTGACTGCTTCATGGCCACTGAAAGCCGCGTGCCCGAGCGCAGGGCGCGGCGGATCTCGTCCGCCGTCTCGGCCAGTTCGCGGCAGGGCTCGTCGCCGCCGATCGTCTCGAAGGCCGACAGAAGCGGACTGCCCGCGCGCAGCAGCATGGCGAGCTGGCGCATGAAACGGAAGCGGTCCTGCGGCCTTGCCTTGTTGCGGTCGTAACGCCGGTCGGCCAGCCGTGCCTCGCGGATCTGGAAGGCGGAGATCGACTGGGCTTCAAGCTGGCGCAGCGCATCGACCTCATCCGCCGCCGAGATGCGGCCCTCGACTTCACCGCTACCGGCTTTCAGTCCCTTGTAGATGAAGGTTGCCATGGACCGCCGCTCCTTGAGGACCTAGCGTCGCGTGAACAGGGCCATGCGCTGGTCGCGCGGATGGCCCCATTCGCCGATGATGGTGAGGTCCCAGCCCTCCGGTGTCGCTGCAGACAGCGCATCGTGGCGGATATCGAACGGGTCACGGTCGTGCCAGGTCGCGATACCGCCCGGCTCGTGGATCACCGGATCGCCGTCCGGGCAGTCGTCGGGCCGGTGGAAATAGGTGATGTAGACCCGCCCGCCCGGCACGAAGTGCGGCGCGATGGCGGAAAGACAATCGGTCAGCTGGCCCAGCGGCAAATGGGTAAAGACCGATTGGGCCAGGCCGAAATCGAAATGCACGCCGAAGGGCGAGACGTCCCAGTCCGCCGTCGCGTGCAGGTGATTGGGCGGCAGTTTCGAGCCAAGGCCGGCCGGCAGGATCTCGCGTTCGTAGCCGGCATCGAGAAGATCGCGGCTGATATCGATGCCGTAATAGCGGTCGGCATCGAGATAGCGGGTGAGCGGCACGCCGGCGCGCAGCGATCCGCAGCCGATATCGACCAGCCGGTGATGCGGCTTCAGCCCCTGATCCACCAGGAAATCATGCTGCAGCGCGCCCAGCTCGTCCCACATGCCGCCGATCACATCGCGGTGCTCGCCGACCTCGACGCGACGGCGCACGAGATCGAGATTGTGGTATTTGGTGATGAAGTCGGTCTCGCGGGTCATTCCGGCCGCTCTCCCCCGGCGAAAGTCTGCACGTCGGCCACAGCGGACGGGCCCAGATCCCCGAACAGCAATGGTGCACGCTGGGGCACAGCATAGTCCATTTGCCGGATCTGTCGGTACTGGTCCGCATAGATGTCCCAGGTGGTGCGCCCGTCCGGCGCGGCGGGTTTCCCGACACCCTTCGCAGTCGTCACGCCGCCATGATGCTGGTGGAAGGTCCCCTCGCCGACCAGCAGGACATAGAGCCCGTCGGGATGCTCGACGGCGCGGCGGAAGAAGTCGTGGTTCACGATACCGCCGCCGGGAATGTCGAACCGCTCGTCATAGCCGCCGATCGCCTTGTAGAAAGCTTTCGAGACGATGATCGCATTGCTCTCGGCGATCGGAGCCAGCCAGCCCTTGCGCGCCGACAGGCCCAGACAGCCGATCTCGAACAGGCGATGGCCGTCCTGCGGCCAGCCGATCGAGTCGAGCAGCGCGTCCTCGGCGGCCGCGTCATAACCCTGCTTCACCGCCTCCTGCTGCACGACATGGCCAAGATGATAGCCCATCGTCGCGATCACCGGGCAGTCCGACAGACGCGCCGCCAGCATCGCCTTGCGCAGGATGCCCGGCGTCGCGATACGGGCACCGTCGATCACCGGGCAGACCCATTTGCCGCGCGCCTTCGCGACCCCGAGATTGAGGGCGTAGGCTGGCGAGCCCGGCGCGTTCTCGATGTTGAAATAGCGTACATTGGCTGGCCATCCGGCGCGTACGGCCTCGGGAACAGGCCGGCTCGACCCGTTCTCCATCACCAGGATCTCGATATCGCCCGGCGCCATCTCCTGCTGATAGGGCGCGAGGAAGGACTGCACCGTGCGCGGCACTTCGCGCGGCATGTCGTAGGCGACAATGATGACAGAGATGCGCGGCCTAGACAGCATGGCGCTCGAGCTCCTGCCAGATATCCTCCACCCCGGCCGGCACAGGACGCGACGCCGCCTGGTGCTTCAGTGCCCGGTCGAAGAACCGACCGGCGGCCTCGGGATGAGGCAGTCCCAGATCGCGGGCAATCGCGGTGACTTTCTCCACATAGAGACCGCCATCGATATCATAGCGCACGATCGGGAAATCATGCCGCCGCCGCAACTCGCAGAGCGCGCGGTTGTAGGCCGCCCAGAGGTCCAGCGCGGCATCGGGATCCATCGGCTGGCCCCAGGCCTTGGCCCGGGTGCACAGCGAGGCGATCACGGCTTCGGGATGCCGGTAGGTGCCGACAAAGCGGGGGCTGAAGCACTTCAACCAGCCCTCGATCAGCATGAGGGAGCGCGGATCCTTGCCGCCCCAGGGCGTGTATGCCGCCGCCGTGGCTGTTGCATCCGTCAGGGCCGCCAGATCTGCCTCGGTCCAGGTGACGGGCGAGGCGGGCGGCCGGTCCCAGGCGGCGCCATGGCGTTCCAGCAGGGCATCATGCAGCTGCATGACGGCGAGATTCTCGCGATTGCCGCGCTGATTGTGCGGCGCCTGCGTATTCACCTCGCCCAGATGGAGGCCGGCCGCTTCCAGACAGCCCGCGAGGCAGGAGGTGCCGGAACGGTGCATGCCGACGACCAGCACGGGGCGATCGTCGCGGATGCCGTGCTGGGCGGCCGTGTCAGGCATGGGCGGCCGAGGCCTGGCCGAGCACACGCAGGATCTCCTCGGTGGAGGTGTAACCCTGCGCCGCCTTGACCAGCCCGTCCTCATACATGGTCAGGAACCCGTCCTGGCGCGCCGCGGCGATGAGATCGCTCTCGGGCCGCGCTTCATTGATCGCCTGGCGTACGGCATTGGTGAAGCGGGCGACCTCGAACACGGCGACCCGGCCGGAATAGCCGGTGCCGGAACAGTGCGCGCAACCGCGCGCTTCGCGCCATTGCGGCTGGTTGACGCTGTCGGGCAGGTCGGCCCCGGCACGGCGCACCTCGTCCAGCCGCGCTTCGCCCTGGGCGATAGCGGCCGGGCCGGCCGGTACGCTGCAATGGCCGCACAGGCGGCGCACCAGGCGCTGGCCCATCAGGCCGCGCAGCGAGGCGGAAACCAGAAACGGTTCGACGCCCAGATCCACAAGACGTTCCACCGCCGACAGGGCGGTATTGGTGTGCAGGGTGGAGAAGACCAGGTGGCCGGTCAGCGCGGCCTGCACGGCGATACCGGCGGTCTCGCCGTCGCGGATCTCGCCGATCATGATCACGTCCGGGTCCTGGCGCAGGATGGCACGCAGGCCGCGGGCAAAGGTGTAGCCGATATCGGCGCGCGCCTGGACCTGGGTGATCCCGTCCATGTCGTATTCGACCGGGTCCTCGATCGTGATGATCTTGCGCTGGCCGTCATTGACGCCTTCCAGCCCCCGGTAGAGCGTGGTCGACTTGCCCGAGCCGGTCGGGCCCGTCACCAGGATAACGCCATTGCGTTCTTCCAGCAGCGCCTGGAAGGCTTCCATCGAGCGGCCTTCCAGACCCAGGCCCTCGAGGCTGGGCAGGCTCTGCTGCTTGCGCAGGAGACGCAGCACGATGCTCTCGCCCCAGGCGCCCGGCAGGCTGGAGACCCGCAGGTCGATATCCTGGCCGGCAAAGCGGACCGACTGGCGGCCGTCCTGCGGCAGGCGGCGTTCGGCGATATCCATTCCGGACAGGAGCTTCACCCGCGAGGCGACCGCGTCGAACCGGCTGCGCGGCAATGTGTTCACCGTGCGCAGCACACCGTCGATCCGGAAGCGGATCTGCACATGGCTCTCGAAAGGCTCGATATGAATGTCCGAGGCACCCTGGCGCAGCGCGTCCTCGAACATGCCGTTGACCAGGTCGATGACCGGCGCTTCCTCGGCCATCTCGCGCAGACGGTGAAGATCGTCGGCATCGTCGGCGCTGGCGACGCGTCCGGACGAGCGCAGCGAGGCGAGCGCGCCATCAAGCAGGCGGGCCGGACCCAGCCACATCACGGCCGGTCCGCGCCAGGCGCGCTCCAGCGCCTCAAGCACCGGCGGATGCAAGGGTGCGCGGGCGAAGACGTTCAGCTGCGGCGGCTCGGCTTCAGGCGAAAATTGCTCGGCGGCATAGGGATCGGCGCTTTCCGACAGCATGTTGTCAGCACCAGCTTCCCCCTTCTCCCCGGGGAGACCGTGTCCCAAAGGGACGGATGAGGGGATATGCCGGCTGTCCCGGCCCGTTGAACGCAGAGAGGTGTCTCCCCCCTCTCCCCGGCCCTCTCCCGAGGGAGAGGGAGCGTTTTCAGCTGCTTGCTCATCCTTGGCTTCGAACCACAGCACGGTGTCGTGTTGCAGGAGCCAGTCCGGCGCGAGGCCGAGACGGTCGGCTGCGGCACGGTAGGCGGAGGGTTCTTCCGGCAAGGCCGCCATGTCCAGGACAGGAAAATCGAGCTGGCGCGACAGGGCCGCGAGAAGCACGTCTTCGGAGAGTGCACCCACGCGCAGCAGGGCCTGGCCGAACAGGCCACCGACCTTTGCCTGGAAGCGCGCCGCGGCCTCGACATCCTCTGCCGTGACATGGCTGTCCTCAAGCAGGATCTCGCCGATACGCCGATTGTCCATGAACGCCCTGCCCTTGCTGCCGGCTACGCCCTCGCCTCAGGGCGGCGAGACTAGACGAGAACGTTGCAAAGAAACAGTGTTCCGCTTCAGCAGGACCGGCAGGTCTGTCCGGGCAACAGCCGCAGCCGCCGGCATCCGGACAAAAAGAAAGGGCGGCCGAAGCCGCCCTTTCCCGATTCTCGAAACCGAGACGGATTAGCCGTCCAGGTCCTGGTCGACCGTACCGACCGTCATTTCGGTCAGCGAGCCGTCCGGAGCCGTCACGAAGCGGCGGAAGGTCAGGTTGTCTTCCGTCTGCTCGATCGTGATGCGCAGGTCGGCGCGGCCCGGATCATCAGCCAGCAGGGTGGTGATGGTGCCCGAGGTCATGACCATTTCGCCGTTCGCGGAGAGCGGCGAACCGGTTTCCACGATGCCCGGATCGACGAAGGTGCCGTCCGAAGCCGTCAGCACTTCAACGAAGACGCGAGCGTCGGCGCTGGAGATGTTGCTGATGCGGAACACGTTGGTGGAGTTGTTCGCGGCAGCGATAGCAGCCGAAGCGAACCACGGAACCACAACGGTGGTGCCTTCGCGAACGACGGAGTCGAGCGTGCCGGTGAAGGCCGACTCGTCAACGAAGCCGGCAACCAGATCGACAGACACGGAAAGCGTGTAGTCGGACGGGTTGATGACGTCGCCGTCTTCGTTCAGCTCGATGTTCGTCGGGCCGAAACCGGCAGAAGCCAGAAGGCCAGACAGGTCACCGGTCGACTCGTCTTCAGCGACGTTGTTCGTGCCGGTCACACCCGCGATATCGACACCAGCCGTGAAGGCCGACACATCGCCGGACAGGGTCGCGGTGATGGCGTTGATGTCGTTGTTACAATCGACAGCCGTACCGTTCAGGTCGATGTCGATCGCCGTGTTACAATCCAGCTCGAGCGTACCGATGATGCCGTTGCCGCCTGCACCGTCGAAAGAGGTGTAGATCGGGTTGGCATCCAGATCGGCGATCGAGTCGGTGCCGGACGCCAGGATGTTGACGTCATAGGCGTCATCCAGGGACACGAAGCCGAGCGAGGCCGTGCCGCCGTCAACCGGGGTAGAGCCGGAGTCGGTGATGATGTTGGTGGAGATGCCCAGATCGCCAGCGCCGGTCAGATCGATCGGCAGGGAGAAGCCGATGTCATCGCCGGAAGCGAAGGTGCCGCCGGAGGTGAGGACATCATCGCAGCCGTCGATGCCGGAAACCAGGAAGGTCACCGTGGACGAACCGACGGTACCGCCCGTGGAAACCGAAGCGCTCGACGCACAGGTGGCGTCGATGTTGGCAACGGTGACAGCCTGATCGAACGTACCGTTGGTCAGGGTGACCGTCAGCAGAACGTCGTCGGTCGTGAAGACGCCGGGCGTGTCCTGTTCAATATAGAACTCGAAGTCGCCGTTGTGGGCGCCGGCTGCAAAGTCCAGCTCGGCAGCGAGCGAGACAGCGGCTTCAACTTCGAAGCCCGAGGTGGACGTCGAAGCAATGCCGGTGTTCGCGGCGACCAGGTCGTAGGCGCTCGCCGAGCCGGCGAGCAGAGCAGCCGAAGCGGCACCTACAAGAAGCTTAGTCATTTTCATTTCTGGGTTCCCCCATCTACAAATTTCTAGCCATGGCTGTTCAGCGCCTATGGCTGCCAGGAATTGCGGACACGAATGAGGCTAGAAACGCAGTCCCAAACGCACCCGCGGAGACGCCCCCTCAGTCACTAGAGCGCCGAACAGGGTGGAGTTAAGTCAGTCGGCGAGCGCAGGTCAAGCCAAAAAGTGGGGCTCGGCACGCCGCCTGCACGGGGATGACGCCCCAAAAGCGCCACATTGTCACCTTCCTGCAACGGTTTGACCGATAATGGTGAAATGCAGCTGTTAAACATGCCGCGTGGTTAATTGCCGCAGAGCCGTGGCGCACGGCCACATCCGGCAGGAGAGGCCCGAAACGCTTTCCGGCAGCCGGGCATGTTTGACGCCTTCCCGGGGGATGGGTATCGAACCTGTGTTCCAGCGGAGTCTACGCAATGGTGTTCGAAATCCCCGGCAAGGCCCAAAAAGCGTCTCAGGCTGCCTTCCTCAAGCAAACCTCGCCAGAGGAGGAGGCTGTCGGCCACATCAAGGCCGGACTGCAACATCTCAGCGGCAACAATCTGAAAGGCGCCATCTCGTCCTTCCGCACCGCGCTCGCCCTCTCACCGCGCAACGCGTTTGCGCTGCACAATCTCGGCGTCGCATTGCTGCACACCAATAATCCGCAAGCCGTCACGGCCTCAGCGACGCTGTTCCAGACGGCCATCCTGTTCCAGCCGAAGAATGAGCAGTTCCGGATCAGCCGCATTACCGCGCTTCACCGGCTGGGCCGAAAGGGCGAGGCTCATCGGGCCGTTCTGGACAGCATTCAGCTGCTGGGGGCAACACCCAAGCTGAATGACGCGCTGGCCCGTTTCAAGCGCGAGAAAATCGAACCGGCCCGTGCGATTGCGCCACTTAAATCCGTACCCAGAGACCGGATGCAACAGCTCGATACGCTGGCCGCCGCGCACAATTTGCAGGAACTTGAGCAGCGCGCGAACCTGCTGACACAGCAGGCCCCCGCCGTCCCTCGCCCCTGGCTGCATCTCTACAACGTCATGATGTCACGGTCGCGTCTGCACGAAGCCGAAGCGTGCATGCATCATATCATGGCGCTGGAGCCCGGTTCGGTCGACATGGTGACAACCCAGGCCAACACCTATCGTGCAATGGGCGAGACCGACGCTGCGCTCTATGCGGTGCGTGCCGGGTTGCGCCGCCTCGGGCCCGATGCCCGCCTCTACCGTCGCGGTGCCGAGATGGCCGTTCTTGGCGGAGCATATGCGGACGCCATCCAGTTCGGCCGGGACGGCGTCAAGGCCTTCCCAGAAGACCCCGGTGTCTACACCGGTCTGGGCGGCGCCCTGTCGGCCAGCCGGCGTGACGACGAGGCTCGCGAGGCCTTCATGAAGGCGATCGAACTGGCGCCCGACAGCGAGCATCCCTATCAGGCCGCCCTGTCATTCTTCGACACGCTCAACGATTCCGACGCGATGGAGAGCCTCGTTGCCGAAGCAGAAGCACGCGGCGTGTCCTTGGCCGAGCGGCGCAGCGCCCACGTGATTGCGCGACTGGAAACGCGCCGGAACCGGCACCAGGACGCCTATGACCGTCTTATCCCGCATTATGATCCGAAGGCCTCGGACAACATCAACCGTCACATCGCCATGACCCTCGGCCGGGTCTGCGACAAACTCGGCCGCCATGACGAGGCCTTCCACGCCTTTACACACGGCAACCGCCTGGCAGCCGATTTCGAGCGCGGCCGCGGCGTTGTTCGCGCCGAAGACTATACCCACCGCCTCGATATCTGCAGCGAGTGGCTGGACAGGGTCTCCGAGGACGATTCCATCCATGCCCGTCCCTGGGACGAACCCGCCGATGCACCGGTGATGGGCTTTATCGTCGGCTTCCCGCGATCCGGTACAACACTGCTCGACACCATCCTGCGCTCGCATCCCGATGTCGAAGTGTTCGAGGAAAAACCGCTTCTGGCCCACGTATTCCCCGAGCAGGCCCGCCGCAACGGCCTGCCCTCACAGACCAACCGCCGAGACATGGCTGCAAGTTTTTTTGGCTCCGAGCGAACCATGTTGCGAGACATCTACTTCCAGCAGATGGAATCCCTGTCCGAGTACACGCCCGGCGAAAAGCGGGTGAATATCGACAAGCTGCCGCTCAATCTCGCCTATGCCAACCACCTGAAATACATGTTCCCGAACGGCAAATTCATCTTCGCCCAGCGCGATCCGCTGGATTCGGTCCTGTCATGCTTCATGCAGGACTTCGATCTGAACCCGCCCATGATGCATTTCACGGATATCGTCATGGCGGCGCGGCTCTATGACCGTGTCATGAAGCTCTGGTTCAGGGCCGTGGACATTCTGGGCCTCGACCCGGTCGTCGTTCAGTATGAACGCCTGATCGAGGATCATGAAAGCCAGGTCCGCCCGGTGCTCGATCGTTTGGGCATTCCGTGGGACGAGCGGGTCACGAACTATATCGAAACCGCCCGCAGCCGGGGCCGGATCAACACGCCGAGTGCGACACAGGTCATCCAGCCGCTCTATACTACGTCCCGGGCGCGCTGGCGCCGGTATCGCGAGCATCTCGAGCCTGTCATCCCGATCCTGCAGCCCTGGCGCGAAAAGCTGGGCTATGGACCGATCGATGCCGACTGACACCCTCCAATCACCGGAACACCATGCAGATCGAACGCTTCGACATTGACGGCCCGCTCCTGCTCACCCCGCCCCGCTTCGGCGATGACCGGGGCTGGTTCTGCGAGCACTGGAATGCCCGGCGGCTGGCCGACGAGGCCGGGCTGGACGTGCGCTTCGTGCAGGACAATCTCTCCTTCACCGCCCGGCCCGGTACGCTGCGGGGCCTGCATTACCAGGCCCCGCCCATGGCACAGGGCAAGCTGGTGTCGGTGGTCACCGGCGCGGTGACCGATATCATTGTCGACATCCGCGAAGGCTCGGCCACATACGGACAGCACCTCGCCGTGGAACTCTCCCGCGAGACGGGGGTTCAGCTGTGGGTACCGCCGGGCTTCCTGCACGGTTTCGTCACCCGCACGCCCGATGTGCACATGCTCTACAAGGTGACCGAATACTATTCGGCCGAGCACGACGGTTCGATCGCCTGGGACGACCCGGATCTGAGCATCGACTGGGGCGTGCAAGACCCGGTGCTGTCTGGTAAGGACGCGCAAGCGCCGCGCCTGGCCGAGCATCAGGCCCGCAATGGCCGTATTTTCCCGCAGGGATGGGAGCAGACATGAGCAAACGCGTACTCGTCACCGGCGGCGCCGGTTTCATCGGATCGGCCCTGTGCCTGCGCCTGGTGGACCAGGGCTGGACGGTCACCAATCTGGACGCGCTGACCTATGCCGCCGCGCCGGCCTCGCTGGCCGCGCTGGACGGGCACGACCGCTATACGCTGGTGAAGGCCGATATCCGCGATGCCGAGGCCGTAAAGGCCGCCTTCGAGACGGCGCGCCCGGATGCCGTGATGCACCTGGCCGCGGAAAGCCATGTCGACCGTTCGATCACCGGCGCCGGTATTTTCGTCGACACCAATGTGATGGGCACGTTCACTCTTCTGGAAGCCGCCCGCGCCTGGCGCGACAGCCTGCCGGCCGACAAGGCCGGCGCCTTCCGCTTCCTGCATGTCTCGACCGACGAGGTGTTCGGCTCGCTCGGCGCCGAAGGCCTGTTCTCCGAGACAACCGCCTATGATCCGTCCTCGCCCTATTCGGCGTCCAAGGCCGCGTCCGACCACCTCGCCCGCGCCTGGGGCCGCACCTACGGGCTGAACATCCTGGTGTCGAACTGCTCGAACAATTACGGGCCGCGGCAATTCCCGGAGAAGCTGATCCCGCTGATGATCCTCAATGCGCTCGCCGGCAAGGACCTGCCGGTCTATGGCGACGGATCGAATGTGCGCGACTGGCTGTTCGTCGACGATCACGCCCGCGCCCTCATCGACATTGTCGAGCGCGGCCGCGCCGGCGAGACCTATTGCATCGGCGGCAATGCCGAACGCACCAATCTGGATGTGGTGCAGGCGATCTGCGACATTGTCGATGACCGCCGCCCCGGCGGTGTGGCGCGCCGCGAGCTGATCCGCTTCGTCACCGACCGCCCGGGCCATGACGCCCGCTACGCCATCGACAGCACCAAGCTGCAGGACGAGCTGGGCTGGTCGCCCTCGCTCGATTTCGAGACCGGGCTGGCACAGACCGTCGACTGGTATCTGGATCATGAAGCCTGGTGGCGCCCGATCCAGGACGGCGTCTACCGCCAGGAACGCCTCGGCCTGCCGGCATGACGCAGACGCCGCGCCCTGTCCTGGTGATCGGCGCCAGCGGCCAGCTGGCGCGCGCACTGGCCGGGGCCGGCGGCGAGGATGTCGTAACGGCGGGACGCGACCGGTTCGATGCGCTGACCGGCGATGCCGGCGCCCTGTTCGACGATGTCGCGCCACGTGCCGTGATCAATGCCTCGGCCTGGACCGATGTGAACGGTGCGGAAACCGCGCGCGACGGTGCCATGGCGCTCAACTGCGAGGCTGTCGCCCGCCTGGGCGCCGCCGCGGCCGAACGCGAACTGCCCTTCTTCCACATCTCCACCGACTATGTCTTCGACGGCAAGGCGCCCGCCCCGCTCGACGAGACGGCGACGACACGGCCGCTCAATGTCTATGGCGAAAGCAAGCTGGCCGGCGAACGTGCCCTGGCCGAGGCCCATCCCGATGCGGTGACGTTGCGCGTGGCCTGGCTGTTCGACGCAGAGGGCGGGTCTTTCCTGAAGGCGATTCTCGGCCGCCTCGAACAGGGTCAGCCGGTGAAGATCGTCGCCGACCAGTATTCCGCTCCCACCTGGACCGGCGATCTGGCGCGCGATCTTCTGAAACTGTCGCACGCGCACCCGTCAGCGCATGAAGGTACGGCCGGCGTGTTCCATTATTGCGGCGGACGGCACGTCAATTGGGCCGACTTCGCCCGCGCCGCAGCCGCTCTGGCCGGCGACCGCCTGCCCGCGCCTGCGGATATCACTGAGATTGCCTCGAGCGACTGGCCGCAACCGGCCGAACGCCCGCTCGATACGCGGCTCGACGCCTCGCGTCTCCAGCGCGTCTGGCATATCGAGCCGGGTGACTGGCAGGCCGGCCTGCGCGCCGTGATCGAAACCCGCTACAGCTAGAGCTTCTGGTCGAAGGCGCCGACTTCGGGGAATTTCGCCAGGACGCCTTCGATCTCCGCGAAGATCGCGGCCACATCCTCTTTCGAGTTCGGGCTTTCGATCACCACAACCAGGTTCGGCGTGTTCGACGACGCGCGCACCAGACCCCAGGCACCATCGGCCAGCGAGAAGCGCACGCCATTGACGGTGTTGATGTCGGCGATTGCCCGTCCGGCCACCTGGTCGCCGTCTGCCTTCTTGCCCTCGAAGACTTTCACGATGCGTTCGACGACATCGTACTTCTTCTCGTCATCGCAAGCCGGCGACATGGTCGGCGAGCCATAGCTGACCGGCAGTGCACGGCGCAGATCGGCCATCGATTTGTCCGGATTGCGGTCGAGCATCTGCAGCACGGCGCGCGCTGCCACCAGGCCATCATCGTAACCACGGCCGATCGGCGGCTGCAGGAAGAAGTGTCCGGACTTCTCGAACCCGGCCAGTGCGCCCAGCTCCTTCGAGCGGCGCTTGATGTAGGAGTGGCCGGTCTTGAAATAGTCGGTCTTGCAGCCGTGTTCCTTGAGCACCGGATCGATGGTGAACAGGCCGGTCGATTTCACATCCACCACAAAGGTCGAGCCGGGATGCAGCGGCGCCAGGTCCCGGGCCAGCATCAGGCCGATCTTGTCGGCGAAGATCTCCTCGCCCTCATTGTCGATCACGCCGCAGCGGTCGCCATCGCCATCAAAGCCCAGGCCGACATCGGCGCCATGTTCCAGCACCGCATCGCGCATGGCGTGCAGCATTTTCATGTCTTCCGGATTGGGATTGTAGCGCGGGAAGGTGTGATCGAGCTCGCAATCCATCTCGATCACCTCGGCGCCCATCGCGCGCAGGGCCTGCGGCGCGAAGGCCCCGGCCGTGCCATTGCCGCAGGCGGCAACCACCTTGATCGGGCGGCTCAGCGAGACGCCCTCGGCCACGTCGGCCAGATAGCGCTCGGCGATACCGGCCTGGCGGACATAGCCGCCGCCATCGCGCGTCTTCGCATCCCCGTTGAGCACGATTTCCTTGAGCCGGCTCATCTCGTCCGGCCCGAAGGTCAGCGGACGCTGGGCGCCCATCTTCACACCGGTCCAGCCGTTGGAATTATGGCTCGCCGTGACCATCGCCACGCAGGGAATATCCAGATCGAACTGGGCGAAATAGGCCACCGGCGACAGCGCCAGACCAATATCGTTCACCTCGACCCCGGCCGCTATCAGGCCGACTTCCAGCGCCTGCTTCACGCTGAGCGAATAGGAGCGGAAATCATGGCCGACAACGATCTTCGGCTCCACGCCCAGCTCGTGGATCAGCGTGCCCAGCCCCATCCCCAGCGCCTGAACGCCGTAGAGATTGAGGTCGGGTGCCTGGTCGGACCCGGGATGACCGAACCACCAGCGCGCATCGTATTCGCGAAAGCCCGTCGGCTTGATCAGGGCCTCATTCTCGAAAGCCCAGCTGTTGGGCGTCAACGCGGCGTGCGGCTTGGCGGTCATGATCTTTTCCCCGGAACAGGTTCGGCGCGGCTAGCCGTGCGGCCGCCCCACGCTGGTGTATTCAAAGCCGGCGTTATGGGCCTGGTCATGCGTGTAGATATTGCGCAGGTCGACCAGGACGGGCGCCTTCATCGTGGACTTCAGGCGGTTCAGGTCCAGCGCGCGGAACTCGTTCCACTCGGTGATGATCACCAGCGCATCCGCCCCCTCAGCACAGAAATACGGCCCGGAGACGAACTCGACGTTCGACAGGAGTTTTTCCGCCTCCACCGTGCCGGCCGGATCGAAGGCGCGGATCGTGGCGCCGGCCTTCTGCAGGGCCGGGATGATCTCCAGGCTCGGCGCTTCGCGCATGTCGTCGGTGTTCGGCTTGAAGGTCACGCCCAGCACGGCGATCGTCTTGCCCTTCACATCGCCACCGCAGGCCGCAACCACCTTGTCGGCCATCGCACGCTTGCGCGCATCATTGACCTCGACCACGGTCTCGATCAGGCGCAGCGGCGAGCCTGCATCCTGGGCCGTGCGTGTCAGGGCCAGCGTATCCTTCGGGAAGCAGGACCCGCCATAGCCGGGGCCTGCATGCAGAAATTTGCCGCCGATCCGGTTGTCCAGACCCACGCCCTTGGCGACTTCCTGGACATTGGCTCCGACATGCTCGCACAGATCCGCGATCTCGTTGATGAAGGTGATCTTCATCGCCAGGAAGGCGTTGGCGGCATACTTGATCAGTTCCGAGGTCCGCCGCGCGGTGAACACGATCGGCGTCTCGTTCAGGAAGAGCGGGCGGTACAGCTCGCGCATCAGCGTGCGGGCGCGGTCGTCATCCGTGCCGACGACAACGCGGTCCGGCCGTTTGAAATCGTCGATCGCCGCGCCTTCACGCAGGAATTCCGGATTGGAGACGACAGCGAAGTCGGCATCGGGACGCGTCTCGCGGATGATCCGCTCGACCTCGTCACCGGTGCCCACCGGCACCGTCGACTTGGTGACCACGACCGTATAGCCGTCCATCACCTCGGCCACTTCCTTGGCAGCCGCATAGACATAGCTGAGATCGGCATATCCGTCGCCGCGGCGCGACGGCGTGCCGACAGCGATGAAAACCGCATCGGCCGTGCGCACGGCGTCGGTGAGATCCTGGGTGAAGCTCAGACGGCCTTCGCGCACATTGCGCTCGACCAGAAGGTCCAGACCCGGCTCGTAGATCGGGATCCCGCCGGACTTGAGCATCTCGACCTTGGACGCATCCTTGTCGACACACACGACCTCATGTCCGAAGTCGGCGAAACAGGCCCCCGACACCAGTCCGACATAGCCCGTTCCGATCATCGCCACGCGCATGCGCCACTCCTATTCCGATCGGCCCCGGTATCGCCGAGCCTACCCGGCAGCGCAAGGCCCAAGGCCGACGAGGTACAGCATTTTCCGGTCGTCAGCTCACGGCATCCTCGATCGCGGCGCGAATATCGCCAACGACCTGCTGGATCTTCGCTTCATCGCCCTCGGCCATGACCCGGATTACCGGCTCGGTACCGGAGGCGCGCACAAGCACGCGACCATCCTTGCCCAGACGCTTTTCGCCCGCCTCGATTGCCTTTTTGACCGCCTCTGTCTCCAGCGGAGCGATGCCCTTCTTGACGCGGACATTCTCGAGCAGTTGCGGCGCGGGATCGAACACCTTGAGAAGCTCGCTCGCGCGCTTCTTGCTCTCGTTGACGACACGCAGGACTTGCAGCGCCGCAATCAGGCCGTCACCGGTCGGCGCGTGGTCCGGCATCACGATGTGACCGGACGCCTCGCCGCCCAGATTGATGCCGGTTTGCTTCATGCGCTCGGTGACATAGCGGTCACCGACCTTGGTGCGTTCCAGCGAAAGCCCGATCCCGGAGAGATATTGTTCCAGGCCGAGATTGGACATGACCGTGGCGACGATCGCGTCCTGGCTGAGCTCGCCCTGCTCTTTCCAGTGACGGGCCAGAAGGCCGAGGATCTGGTCGCCGTCGATCACGCGGCCCTTCTCGTCACACAGGATCAGCCGGTCGCCATCGCCATCCAGTGCGATACCCAGATCGGCGCGGTATTTCACGACTTCCTTGGACAGGCGTGCAGGCGCGGTGGAGCCGCATTCCTCGTTCACATTGAAGCCGTTCGGCTCGACCCCGATCGGAATGATGTCGGCACCCAGCTCCCACAACACATCCGGCGCCACCTTGTAGGCGGCACCATTGGCGCAATCGAGCACCAGGCGGAGACCGGACAGGCGCTGGGCGCGCGGGAAGGTCGATTTGACGATCTCGATATAGCGCGCCTGGGCGTCGTCGATCCGCTTGGCCCGGCCCAGATCGGCCGGCTTGGCCAGATCGTCGGTCAGGCTGCCATCCATGCGCTTTTCGATTTTCAGCTCGGCCTTGTCGTCCAGCTTGTTGCCGTCCGGGCCGAACAGCTTGATGCCATTGTCATGATAGGGGTTGTGCGAGGCCGTGATCATCACGCCGAGATCGGCCCGCAGCGAGCGGGTCATCAGCGCCACGGCCGGCGTCGGCAGCGGGCCGAACAGGAAGACATCCATGCCGACCGAGGTGAAGCCGGCGACCAGCGCCGACTCGATCATGTAGCCGGACAAGCGGGTATCCTTGCCGATCACCACCGAATGGCGCCCGGAGTGGCGCACGAAATGCTTGCCCGCCGCCATGCCCAGGCGCAGGGCCGTTTCCGCCGTCATCGGGAATGTGTTCGTCAGGCCGCGAACGCCGTCAGTGCCGAAATACTTCTTGCCCATGAGGCCGCCCTCTCTCTGACCCGCCTCCTATATAGGAGGTTATGCCTTACGCGAAGTGAATCGGTGCGCTGGACGGTCCAGCCTCCATGGGCTAGGCGTTGGAACTCGCTCAGGGTTCTGACAGCGTTCGGGGGAAGACATGTCGCCAATTCGCAAAGCCGTTCTGCCGGTCGCAGGCCTGGGAACGCGCGTCCTGCCGGCGACCAAGTCCATCCCCAAGGAAATGCTGCCCGTCTTCGACCGGCCGGCGATCCAGTATGTGGTCGACGAGGCCCGGGCCGCCGGCATCGAGCATTTTGTCTTCGTGACAGGCCGGAACAAGTCGGCCATCGAGGATTATTTCGACAGCGCCTACGAGCTCGAGGACACGCTGCGCGAAAAGAACAAGACCGCCATCCTCCAGGAACTTGAACGCATCCGGCCGGCGCCGGGCTCGATGAGCTTCGTGCGCCAGCAGGCCCCGCTGGGCCTGGGCCACGCCATCGCCTGTGCCCGCGATATCATCGGGCAGGAACCCTTCGCGATCCTGCTGCCCGACATGCTGGTCAAATCCGCCAAGAGCTGTCTGGCGCAGATGGTCGAGGCCTACAACAGGGTCGGCGGCAATGTCATCGCCGTCGAGCCCTGCGAAGACCCGTCATCCTATGGCGTCATCGATCCGGTCGACCGCTCCGGCCCGCTGATGAAGATGAAGGGCATGGTGGAAAAGCCGCCGCGCGAGAGCGCGCCGTCGAACCTCTTCATCACCGGCCGCTATATCCTGCAGCCGGAGATCTTCCCGCTGCTGGAAGACCAGGCCGCCGGGGCCGGCGGCGAGATCCAGCTGACCGACGCCATGGTGCGCCTGATGGACAGCCAGGATTTCCACGCCCTGGAATATGACGGCACGTCCTACGACTGCGGCAGCAAGCTGGGCTATTTCCGCGCCAATCTCGCCTACGCCACATCCGATCCGGAGCATGGCGAAGCCGCCCGCGCCATGCTGAAGGATTTCGGCTAGAGCGTGATCAGGCTGTCCCCTCGCGCCAGTTCCGGTACCAGTCGGCAAAGCGTGGCAGACCGTCTTCCAGACGGGTCGTCGCCTTGTAACCGTAGTCGGCTTCCAGCTTTGCCGTGTCGGCAAAGGTGCGCGTGACATCGCCGGGCTGCATGGGCAGCATGATTTTCTCCGCCGTCAACCCCAGCGCGCGCTCGAGAGTCTCGATCATGTCCATCAGCCGCACCGGCGACGAACCGCCGATATTGTAGACGGCATGACGGCCACGCACGGGAGCGTCGGCCAGGATGCGGCAGAGCGGTTCGACGATATCGTCGATATAGGTGAAGTCCCGCTCCATATCGCCATTGTTGAAGACCTTGATCGGCTGGCCCGACAACATGGCATCGGCGAACAGCCAGTAGGCCATGTCCGGCCGGCCCCAGGGCCCGTAGACCGTGAAGAAGCGCAGCCCCGTTGCCGGAATGCCGTAGAGCGAGCAATAGGATGCGCTCATCAGCTCGTCGGCGCGCTTGGTGGCGGCGTAGAGCGAGGCCGGCGTTTCCGACGCGTCGGTCTCGGCAAAGGGAACGGCAGAGCGCTCGCCATAGACCGAGCTGGACGAGGCATAGACGAGATGGCTCAGATCGTCGCCCAGCCGCCGCGCCGCCTCCAGGATGGCCAGATGGCCGAGCAGGTTGGAGCGGGCATAGGCGAAGGGGTTTTCCAGCGAGTAGCGAACGCCGGCCTGGGCCGCGAGATGCAGGATGCGGTCAGGCTGTTCGCGCTCGACCAGCGCCATCACGGCCGCGTCGTCGGCAAGATCGAGCCGTTCGAAGCGGAATCCCTCATGCCGCTCAAGGCGTGCAAGCCGCGCCTGTTTCAGGGCCGGGTCGTAATAGCTGTTCAGATTGTCGATACCGACAACCCGCTCGCCGGCCGCCAGCAAGGCCTCGCTGGCATGATATCCAATAAAGCCGGTCGCGCCGGTCACCAGGATCGTCAATGGACCTCTCCCCTGCCTGTCCGGCGTCAGTGCTAGCGCAATTCGCGAACAGAAACAGTCCTGTTCGGACGCGCGGCCGGGAGCGGCTTCAGCTCAAGCCGACACGCAGCAGGTCGTGCAGGTGCAGGATGCCGACCGGCTTGTGGGCGTCGTCGACAATGAAGAGCTGGGTGATTTTCAGCGAACCCGCCGTCATCTCCCGCAGCGCGTCGGCGGCCAGCGCCTCGCTGCGTCCGGTTTTCGGATTGCGCGTCATGACTTCATGTGCCGGGCGGTCGACCAGGTCATTGCCCATGTGACGGCGCAGGTCGCCATCGGTGATGATGCCGGCCAAGCGGCCCGTATCGTCCAGCAGGCCGACACAGCCGAAACTCTTGGCCGTCATCTCGATCAGCACTTCGCTCATCGGCGCCACCTGCGGGGACAGCGGCACGGCATCGCCGGCATGCATGACGTCGGCGACCGATGCGAGCGCCGCGCCCAGCGCACCGCCCGGGTGGAAGGTGCGGAAATCCGCCGCGGTAAAGCCGCGCGCCTCGAGCAGCGCGACGGCCAGGGCATCGCCCAGCGCCATCATCAACGTCGTCGACGTGGTCGGCGCCCGGGTCTCGCCACAGGCTTCCGGCGCATCGGGAACCGCCAGCAGATAGTCCGCCGCCCGGCCCAGCGTGCTGTCGGCCTTCGTGGTCATGGCGACCAGCGGCACACCGAAGCGGCGGCAATAGGCGATCAGATCGCCCAATTCCTTCGTCTCACCCGATTTCGACAGGGCCAGGACCGCATCCTGCTCACCGATCATGCCGAGATCGCCATGGCTCGCCTCGGTGGGGTGGACGTAATAGGCAGGCGTGCCGGTCGACGCCATCGTCGCGGCGATTTTGCGCGCCACATGGCCGGACTTGCCCACGCCGGCGCAGATCACCCGCCCCTTCATCTCAGCGATGCGGTTTACCGTTGCGACGAAGGTCTCGCCGATCGATCCGGCCAGCAGGTCCAGCCCGTCCCGCTCGGTTTCAATGACACGGCGGGCCGATGCGGCGGGGTCGAACTCGGGCATGGGATTTCCTCGGGCGAGCGCTGGGCGGACAGGTCAGGTGCGCTCCCATACCAGAACCGCGCACGTCCGGGGAAGAGACGTGCGCGGCCGGAGCGGCGTGGCGCATGGTCCGTAAGGGGGACGGAGAGGGACCAGGCATTCGTGACGCCGCGATATCTGCCGGGTCGGCAGGCCTTCAAGAAAAGCCCTGCAGGACTGCAATGACAGGTGACGGCCCGGCAGGGACGATCCCTGAAACGCAAACCCGGAACTACTGGATGCTTTTTACCACAAGATGTTGAGCTTGCCCATGCCTGACTTTACCCGCGCCAACCGCCGCAGGCGCGACGCCTTGCCCGGGCGCGGCTGGCGGGCTATCGCTGCGCCGGCGCCGCGCGCAGACGCTGCAAGAGGAGACTGACATGCCGCAACTCGCCCTCATCCGGCACGGCCAGAGCGAATGGAATCTGCAGAACCGCTTCACCGGCTGGGTCGATGTCGATCTGACCGAAGAAGGCGTCGCCCAGGCCCGCCGCTCCGGCGAGCTTCTGGCGAAGGCGGGCTTCAAGCCGCAACGCGCCTATGTCTCGGTGCTGAAGCGGGCGATCAGGACGCTGAACTTCACCCTGGAAGGCCTGGACCGGCTGTGGATCCCGGTCGAGAAATCCTGGCGTCTCAACGAGCGGCACTATGGCGCCCTGGCCGGTCTCGACAAGGATGAGACGCGCGAGAAGCACGGCGCCGAGCAGGTGAAGATCTGGCGCCGCTCCTTCGACACACCGCCGCCGCCGGTCGCCGAGGATCACGAATTCCACCCGGCCAATGACGAACGCTATGCCGATGTGCCGCGTGAACTCCTGCCGGCCGCAGAGAGCCTCAAGCTGACCCTCGACCGCGTCGAACCCTACTGGACGTCGGAAATCCTGCCGCACCTGAAAAAGGGCGAGACCATCGCCGTCGCCGCCCACGGCAACAGCCTGCGCGCCCTGGTGAAACTCCTGTTCCAGGTCGGCGATGCCGAGATCATGGAGGTCGAGATCCCGACCGGCAATCCGCTGCTGATCGATCTCGACGAGGACGGCACCACCATTCTCGGCGCGCGCTATCTCGACGAGAGCCGCGCCCAGCCCCTGCCGCCCCTGCCCTGATCATGGCCAGCATCGCCGACCGCCGCTTCATGGGCCTGGCCCTGGCGCTGGCCCGCGGTCAGCTGGGGCGCACGGCGCCGAACCCGGCCGTCGGCTGTGTCCTGGTGAAGGACGGCCAGATCGTCGCGACCGGCGCCACGGCCGACGACGGACGTCCCCATGCGGAGCGCGTCGCGCTAACCCATGCGGCTGCCATGGCGCACGGATGCACCGCCTATGTCACGCTTGAGCCCTGCGCGCACTACGGCCGCACGCCCCCCTGCGCTCTCGGCCTGATCGAAGCCGGTATCGCCCGCGTCGTCATCGCCTGCCTTGATCGCTATCACGAAGTCGCCGGCCGTGGCGTCGCCATGCTGGAAGCCGCCGGCATCGAGGTTGTCACCGGCCTGGGCGAAGCTGACGCGCAAGCGCTCTACGAGGCTTTCTTCCACCGCCTGGAAACCGGCCGCCCCCTGCTCTTCGCCGACAGCCGGACTGCCGGTTATGAAACCGGGCTGGATCCGGTTCCGGCCCCCGAACTGGATGCCGCGCTCAAACAGCTGGGAGAGCAGGGCTTTTCCCGCGTCCGCATCGCGCCGGGTACCGAGTTTGCCCGTGACCTGGTCGCCCGCGGCCTTGCACGCCGGGCCGAACACAGCCGCGACACCGTGTATTAACTCTCCCGCGCTAGCGTGGTTCTCTGGTGTCTCCACCGACAGGACTTGCCGATGCAAGGGCGGAAAATCGAATTCAAGATGCTGAACCAGGCGCAGGTCGACATGATCTGCGAACGGCATGAGCGTCTGTGGTCCGGCAAGGCCGGCGGCGCCCGTGCAAGCTTTGCCTACAGCATCGTCGAAAATCTCGACCTGTCGAACCGTGACCTGTCCGATGCCGATTTCTCCGGCGCGGTCCTGCGCGGCGCCAATCTCTCCGGCGCCACGCTGAACAGCGCGATCTTCTTTGCCGCGGACCTGCGGCGCGCCAGCCTAGAAGGCGCCTGCCTGCGCCGGGCCGATCTGCGCGGTGCCATCATGCGCGGCGCGAACCTGACGGGCGCCGACCTGACCGAGGCTGACCTGCGCGAAGGCGCGATCGCCCAGATCGACAAGGAAAAGGGTCTCGCCGTTCTCACCCACAAGACCCAGGGCAATGATTCAGACAAGGCCAACTTCACGGGCGCCAACCTGTCCCGTTCGAAAATGGCCGGCATCACGGCGCAGAAATCCGACTTCACCGACGCGATGCTGCTGGGCACCCGGATGATCCGCGCCAATCTGCGCGGTTCGTCCTTCCAGGGCGCAAACCTGGAAGGCGCCGACCTGTCCGGCGCCGACCTGACAGATACCGATTTCACCAATGCCGTCCTGATCGGCACCAAGACCGTCATGGCCAAGAAGGACCGGATGCGCACGGATGGCGCGCTGACCGAGGCACCGGTCGGGATCGACGCGAACACGCTCGACAACCCGGTCGCCAACCAGATCGCCGAGCACATGAAGTGGTGCGAGACGAACGGCCGTGAAGGCAAGCCCTCCCTGTTCGACGGCACCGATCTGCGCGGACTGACCTCGCTGGCCGGCAAGACACTGACCGCCTTCCACGCCCGTGGCGCGACGCTTTACGGGCTCGACCTGGAAGGTGCGCAGCTGCAGGGCGCCCGGCTGGAGAAGGCGGACCTGCGCATGGTCTCGCTGCGCGGCGCCGACCTGCGCGGCGCCGATCTGACCGGCGCAAACCTCTCCAACGCCGATCTGCGCGACTGCCAGCTGGGACCGCTGCTGCTGGAAGGCAACCGCATCCTGCCGGCTTCCCTGGCCGGCACCCGCGCACGCTATACCGACTTTCGCGGCGCCGACCTGCGCCAGGTGAAAGCCACCGGCGCGGACTTCTCCTACGCGCATCTGGATGGGGCCGACGCGCGCCGCGCCCTGTTCGGCGGATCCTGCTTCACCGGAACATCCTTCGACGAACGCTTCCTGGAGCAGGTAGCCTCGATCGAGGGCGCGGTGGATCTCAACGCGGCCTGACCTGCCGCCTTCATCCCGATCCCGGCAACAAAAATGGGCGGCGGACACCTGTCCGCCGCCCAGTCATTCGGGGGATAATCGTGAGTGCAGAAGCGATCAGGCAGCCTTCGTCTTGCCGCCCTCGATCAGCTTCGCCTTGGTCTTGCCGGACCCGGCCTTGATCTCGATCCGCTTCGGCTTTGCGGCCTCGGGGATTTCGCGGACCAGACGGATCGTCAGCAGGCCGTTCTTGAGACCGGCCTCGGTCACTTCGACATGGTCAGCCAGATGGAAGCGGCGCTCGAAGGCGCGCTCGGCGATACCACGATGCACGAAGCGGCGTTCGTCGGCGTCGGTCTTCTCGGCAATCCGGCCGGACACGGTCAGCACGTTTTCCTGGACTTCCACGGTGAGGTCTTCCTCACCGAAACCGGCAACGGCGAGTTCGATCAGGTACTCGTCATCGGCAACGTGCTGGATGTTGTAGGGGGGGTAGCCCTGGGATTCGATCTTGGTGGCCGAGTCCATCATGTCGGCCAGGCGGTCGAAACCGACGATCGAACGGTAGAGCGGGGTAAAATCGACAGTACGCATAACAGTCCATCCTCCTTCAGAGCGATAAACAGGTCCGGACGGGCCGGACGGTTGACGGGGACCGCCACGCACACTGGCCGTGGCCGGTCCGCAGGTCCCGTTGCGGCAACCTGCGCGAATTAGTTGGGGAGGCGATCACGATTTCGCAAGCCCCGCGCGAAGCAATTGCGCCGCCGCGCGGGCTTGGCTAGGACAGGACAACGGAGACAGGGAGAATTCCATATGCGCACCAAGGCCCTTGCTGCCCTTCTTGGCGGCTCGATGTTGCTGGCATCCTGCGGAAATTCGCAGACCGATACGGACGCGGATACCGAAGCGGCTGCACCGGAGACCGCCGCCGAAACGGCTGCCGCGCCGGAAGCCGAAACTGCACCCGCTGCGGATTATTCCGACATCGAGACCGTCCTGGCCGGCGACTGGCGGGGCGAGGCGGCCGCACGCGATGAATGGCGTCACCCGCGCGAAACGCTGGAATTCTTCCAGATCGACCCCAGCTCCACCGTCGTGGAGATCTGGCCGGGCGGCGGCTGGTACAGCGATGTGCTGGGCCCCTGGATCGCTGCCAATGGCGGGACCTATGTCGCCGCACACTTCCCGGCAGACGCTGCCAGCAACTACCAGCAGCGTTCGCGCGCCGCGTTCGAAACCCGTATCGAGAACAACCCCCTGTACGGCGAGCCGCAGCTGGTGAGCTTCAGTGGCGATGGCGGTCTGGACATGGAAGACGGCAGCGCCGACGCCGTGCTGACCTTCCGCAACGTCCACAACTGGATGAATAACGGCTTTGCCGAACGCGCTTTCGCGGAATTCTACGACGCCCTTCGCCCGGGCGGCGTGCTGGGTGTCGTCGAACACCGCCTGCCCTCCTCGCGCGAACAGGATCCGATGTCGGCCAATGGCTATGTACAGCAGGCCTATGTCATCGCCATGGCCGAGGAAGCCGGGTTCGAACTGGTCGACACATCGGAAATCAACGCCAACCCCGCCGATACGGCCGATCACCCGCTGGGTGTCTGGACCCTGCCGCCGGTGCGCCGTTCACCGCAGGAAGGCGATGAAGGCTACGAGGATTTCGATCGCGAACATTTTGACGCGATCGGCGAAAGCGATCGCATGACCCTTCTGTTCCGCAAGCCGGCTTCAGCGTCCGGGGCCACCGAAGAATGATGCGCAGCATCCTTGCCATGGTCGGCGCCGCGCTCCTGAGCGTGGCGCCCGCCGTCGCGGACGATACTGCCAGCGACGTTGCCAGCGAAGTTGAACGCGTCGCTGGCCCCTTGCCGCGTTTCTTCCCGCATCTGGAAAGCTATCTCGACATTCCGGACGCCGAACGCAGCCATTTCCGGATGGCCTATGTGGTGAGCTCGGCCGACGGCATCCCGCCCGAGGATATCCGGATGTGGTACGAGCATGACGGCGAAACGCGGCAGTTCGCGCTGGATGCCACGGGCCGCATCACCCGGCTACCCGGACTGCCCGCACTGGATGCCGAACCGGATGTGTGGATCAACCAGCCGGCCGGTGGCGGGTTTTCCCTGTCGATGCAGTTCGAATATTCCGGCCCCGGCGCGACCGAGTTTTCCCGCGACGCGCTTGCCATGAGTGTGGAACAGGCCAACCGCGCGATCCGGTCGGCTGCGGGCGTCGCCGCACTGTTTGCCCCGCGGATGGAATCCGTTGTCTTTGTCTTCGATGGCGCCGCCCCCGAGGCCTGGGCCGTCGACCAGGACGGTGAGCGTTCGCCGCTGACGGTTCAGGAAAACCGTGCCTTTTTCAGACCGGCCGACCGGCGCAGCCGCTCGGTCGAACACATCGAATTCGGCCGGGAACCGCTCCGCATCCTGCTGGACAGCTAGATCAGGATCGTTTCCTGCGGAATCGCCCCTGCTTCAGACTCCTAAGCGGTCGCGTGATCGAACCGGTGAACCGGTTCCCACTTCACCTGATCACGCTTTAACGTGCCGCGGCGGCGAGCAGGGGCAGAACGCTTTCAAGCAGGGCCTCTGAGGCCGCCGCCACCACCTGACCGCCGAGGCTCGGATCGCCGCCGCGCCAGTCGGTCACGACCCCGCCCGCGCCCTGGACGACCGGCATGAAAGCCTGGACGTCATAGATCTGAAGCCCGCTCTCGATCACCAGATCGACGCCGCCAGCGGCGAGCATGGCATAGGCATAGGCGTCATATCCGAAACGGCACAGCCGGGCTGTCCGGCGAACCCGCTCGAACGCTGCCGCTTCATCGCCGCTGAACAGATAGGCATCGGTTGTCGCAAGGATCGCCTCGTCGAGGCTGGTCCGCCCGCTGGTGCGCAATTCCCGCTTCGCACCGCCATGCCACAGGGCCGCGCCGCCCGGCCAGCCCGCAAAACGTTCACCGATATGAGGCTGGTCGATGACACCGACTTCGGGCCGCCCCGCCTGCTCGAGCGAGATCAGCACGGTCCAGGTCGGAAGCCCGGCGATAAAGGCCCGTGTCCCGTCAATCGGATCGAGGATCCAGCGCCGCGTGTTGTCGCGCACCGTTTCGCCGAATTCCTCCCCGAGGATGCCGTCATCGGGCGCACGCTCCGCGAGAACATCGCGCATGGCCTGTTCAGAGGCCCGGTCTGCTGCCGTCACCGGATCGAAACCCGCCGTCAGCTTGTTTTCCACGGCCAGCCCGGAGCGGAAATAGGGCCGGATCGCCGCACCGGCGGCGTCGGCCATCCGGTGCGCGGTTTCCAGGTCGTATGACGGGTCGTAGCCAGACATGAAAAGGCGCCTAGCATGGCCCTCGCCGCCACGCCAGACGCCTTGTCGTTGTCCCCCCGGACCCCGTATCAGGCGGCGTCGTTCGCCGGCTCGTCCGGCTCAAGCGACTTGGCCAGTTCCAGCAGGCGTTTGCGCGGACGCTCGCCCAGCCGGTAATAGGCGCGGATCAGATCCATCGTCTCTTTCTGCGAGAGAATGTCCGCCGACAGGCGCGTGTCGCTGTCGACCTGATCGCGCTGGGACAGGCCCTCGTAGAAATACTGCACCGGCACATCCAGCGACTCGGCCAGCTCGAACAGCCGGCTGGCGCTGACGCGATTGGCACCGCACTCATATTTCTGGATCTGCTGGAAGCGGATACCGACGGATTCCGCCAGCTGCTGCTGTGTCAGCCCCAGGAGCCGGCGCCGGCGGCGCAGGCGCTTGCCCACATGAAGGTCGATATCGTTCGTCATACTACTCGCCGCCTGTTCTTCGCGTCTCGAAATGCGCCGCATTGGGACGCACACCTCACAGGGGAGCAAAGCGCGTGCCGGGCGAAGGCACGTCTTTTATTTCGCGCAGGATGGGTATTGTCAGGCCGGCACGCAGCCGGACCAGTCGGTGTGAGCCAATTCTCTGACAATCTTACGCATTTCGCCTTCGAAGCCGGCGAAACCGGGCGCCATCACGACCCGTGCTTCGTCGAGATAAAGGCTGCGATTGATCTCGATCTGGATCACATGCACCCCGTCGGCCGGCCGTCCATAGTGCTCCGTCGTATAGCCGCCGGCATAGGGGATGTTCCGAACTGTGACGTAGCCCCGGTCACGCAGCACGGCCTCGACCCGGTCCGTGATCCGCGGATCGCAGGACGAGCCGAACCGGTCGCCCAGGACAAAATCGATACCGCGCGCACTGGCGTCCGGCATGGAATGCATGTCGATCGCCAGCACAAAGCCGTGCGCGTCCCGCAGACCCGAGAGCAGACTCTCGAGGGTCGCGTGATAGGGCTCGTAGAAACGCTCGATCCGGCTGCGTGCTTCGGCATAGCGCAGGCGGCGGCGATAGAGGGCACGGCCCTCGACACCGATTCGCGGCACCACGCCGAGCCCGGATGCGGCCCGCCGGGAGACGGGGGCCGTCTGATCCGGCAGACGATCCGAGAACATGCCCGGATCGAGTTCCCACGGGCCCCGGTTCGGATCCACGAAAACGCGCGGGAACTGGGCTGTCACGAGATGGGCGCCGAACTCCGGCGCCGAGGCGATCAGCGTGTCGACATAGGCGTCCTCGGACCGGCGCAACTGGTCGAGAGTCAGGCAGGTCAGGGACTGCATTTCCGAGGTGTAGTGCCGCCCGGAATGCGGCGAGGCGAACACGACCGGCCGGGCCGGGCCGGACGGCCGCGCGACCCGGACCGCATCGGCCGACGCATTTGGATTTGCCGAAACATCCAAGGCGAGCGATGATGGGTTTGCAGCGTCCATGGGTCAAAGAGTGGGCAGCTGCACTCCGCCGGTCAAGCGCTACAGCGCGTTCAGCGGGTTTTTACCAAGCGCGTGTAGGTTGCCGTCAATTCGAGTTTTCGCAAGGGTGGGACCTGAGATGGCAAAGATTCTTCTGGCAGAAGACGACGATTCGATGCGGGACTTCCTCGCCAAGGCCCTGAAACGGGCCGGGCACGAGGTTCTCGTGTGTTCCGACGGGGAGGAAGGACTGGATGCGATCGGCGAACAGCCGGCGCAGTTCGACCTTCTCCTGACCGACATCGTGATGCCCGGTGTCGACGGGATCGAGCTGGCACGCCGTGCCGCAGAGATCGATCCGGCACTCAAGATCATGTTCATTACCGGCTTCGCCGCCGTGGCCCTGAACCCCGGTTCCGGCGCCCCGACCAACGCCAAGGTGCTCTCCAAGCCCTTCCACCTGCGCGAACTGGTCGACGAAGTGGCCCGGGTGATGGCGGCCTGACAGCAGGCTGCACCGAAACGGACCAGCAGGACGCCGCCCTTCGGGGCGGCGTTTTTTTCGCCCCGGAGAGCGGTGCCGACCTTCAGCTCCGGTCGGAGACAGCGCAAAAGAAAAGGGCCCGCTCTTGCGAGCGGGCCCAATCCCTGAAGTCGGTCAGACCGAAGTCTTACCAGGCCTTGCTGACGCGAGCGAAGAAGCGACGGCCCAGGAGGTCGTAACCCGAACCCAGCACTTCGTTGCCCGAGCCCAGCGTGGCGCCCGATGCATCCTGATCGATGATCGCCGGCTCTTCGTTGAACAGGTTGTTCACACCGAAGGTAACAGCCCAGGTGTCCTGGTCGTAGCTGATCGACAGGTCGTGGTACCAGACCGCGTCCCAGCTATCGACGGCGTCGCCGCCAAGTTCGGACGCCGCTTCGATACGCTCGCCGTAGTCGACGCCGACCACGTTGCGGATCGAGGCCTGCTCGCCGAGGTAACGGGCACGCCACAGCATCGACCAGTCACCGCGTTCGAAGCGGTTGGAGATCGCGCCGCGCCATTCCGGGCTACCCCAGTCGCCGACGAAGTTGTTCAGGTCCGATTCCGCAGTGTTGCGGGACAGGATCTCGTCGGACTTCGTGAAGGTGGCGTTCATGTCGTAGTTGAAGCCGCCGAGGAAGTTGAAGTCCATGTTGAACCGGCCGTTGAAGTCCCAACCCGTGGTTTCCTGGGTCGCAACGTTGAACGGCGTATTGTCGACGAAGGTCAGAAGACCGGTGTTCGGGTCACGCTGGCGGCGCGCACAGAACGGGTCGTTCGGGAAGTTCGTCGAGTTGTAGCACTGGCTCAGCGAGAAGGCCGTGCCCGGGATCGCGATGGAGTCTTCGACTTCGATGGAGAAGTAGGAGACACGCAGCGACGCGTCGAACCGGTCGGTGAACGGCTGGTCGAACACGAAGCCGAGGCTGTAGGCATCCGAGGTTTCCGGCTCCAGCGAGGGGTTACCCGCCCGGAAGCTCTCGATCGAGGGCGTACCGGTCAGACCCAGCGAGGTCGGATCCACACCTTCGGCGACACAGTTCGCCAGGACCACGGCATCACGATTGTCGTTGGTCGGGTCGTAGGTGTTGCCCGGACCGCGAGCATCGTTCGGAACCACGCACGGATCGGCAAAGCCCGAGGTGAAGCCCGTCTGGCCGCCCAGGAACAGTTCACGCAGGTTCGGCGCCCGGAAGGACGTGCCCATCGTGGCGTTCAGGGTCAGGAAGTCGGTCATCACCCACGACGCACGCGCCGAGTAGGTGGAGTTCTGGCCGTAGTACTCGTGGTCGGTCAGACGACCGGCCAGTTCCAGCGAGATGTCCTCGGCGAACCGGGCGCCGGAGACGAGCGGGATCGCCAGCTCGGCGTAGTATTCGGTCAGCTGAGCGGAACCTTCCGAACGACGGTCGGCGAAGTAGCCGGCCGCAAGACCGTCAGCCGCCACGGTATCCGTGCCGGAGTCGAGCGTGTCGCGGCGCCATTCGATACCGAACACACCGGAAACCTCACCCGCCGGCAGTTCGAACAGCGGCCCCGTGGTGAAGCCACCGAAGATCAGCTGGTCGACGACCGTCGTCGCGGTGCGGTCGATGCGCAGGAAGTCGTACTCTTCCTGGGTACCGAAGGACGGCGCCGTGGAGCCGTCGTTGGGATAGAGGTTCGGGTGGAACAGGTTCACCGGAACACAGTTGTTCGGAGACAGGAAGCCGAACAGTTCGATCGTGCTGTTGTCGTCGGAACCGCAGACGATTTCGCCATTCTCGACGCGCGTCGTTGCGACGACGGCGGTCAGGAGACCTTCGTCAACAGCCGGACGGCGCGAGTAGCCCATCGACCGGGTGTAGCCGCCGAACACTTCGTACGACCAGGACGGAGCGAAGCTCCAGTCACCCTGCAGACCCGACATGAAGCGGGTGTACTGCGTTTCCACTTCGATGTTCGAACGCTCGATCGGCGAGGCGAAGATCGGCACCACGTCGAAGCCGAACGGGTTGTACGGGTTGTCCGCACGGACCGTCGGGAAGAGCTGGCCGTGATAGCCGGACTTGTAGGTCGTCTGCGAGTTGGTGTGCAGCAGTTCCGTGAACACCGTCACGTTTTCCTGACCCAGGAACCGGTCGATCGTGTAGTCGCCGGTGAACAGGAAGGAGTAACGCTGGGAGTCCGGAATGATGTCCGTGGTCTGGTCGAGATAGGACGAGCGATAGGCTTCGTTCGTGCTGTCGCCGAAGGACCAGCCCGGGATGCCCGTGTCGGACGAGCCCGGCGTGGAATAGACGTCGGTGCCGTACAGGCCCGGATTGGCGTAATAGGACGCCAGGTCCGGCTGACCGTTGACGAAGTAGTTGTAGGTACGAACGCGGTTGATGATCGCGCCTTCGCACTCGGACAGCAGCGAGCCGTCATCGGCGATTTCGATGTCGCGCGAGCAGTACAGGCCGTCGGTCGGGTCGTAGTTCCAGTCGCGGTCGTTAACCTGCAGGCTGTCCTGGTGGAAGTATTCCATCGAGAACATGAACCGGCCGTTCTCGGAAGAGTCGCCAACCATCATGTTCCAGCGGTGCGAACCGCCACCGGACTCTTCCGGCGAGTTCGTGTATGCGCCGACCTGGAAGCCTTCGAAGTTGTCGCGCAGGATCACGTTCACAACGCCGGCAACGGCGTCCGAACCGTAGACCGAGGACGCACCGTCGAGCAGGATATCGATCCGCTGGATGGCGTCGGTCGGAATAATGTCGACGTTCGGCAGCGACGGAGCACCTTCCACACCGGACGGTGCAACGCGGCGGCCGTTGATCAGCAGCAGCGTCTGGTCAGGATTCAGGCCGCGCAGCGTAATCGTGTTGGAGCCGGGACCGGCGTCCGTCACGAAGGCGCCGCCGATCGTGTTGTCGAGCTGGACGCCCTGGGCGACCGACGACGTCTGCAGAATTTGTGCGGTGTCGATCAGGCCCGCATCGCGGATTTCCTGAGAGTCGATCACCTGCAGCGGCGCCACGGAGGCGAACGCATCACGACGGATGCGCGAACCGGTAACGACGATGGTGTCTTCGCTCGCAGCGGTGTCCTCGGACTGCTCGTCCTCGTCCTGCTGCTGGTCTTGAGCGTAAGCCGGAGAAATGGCCAGGCCAGCGGCTGCAAAGCCTGCAAGGATAGTCGAGCGCAGAAGGCGCTCGCGGTCCCAATAAGTGCTCACGATTGTACCCCTTTGTGTATCTGGACGCCCACTCCGGCTTTTGTTCTATCCGTGAGCAGACGTGGTTGGGTCACCCCAACTCAGCGCGCACTATGTCCAACATCGAAACGGATACAAAGCACTCGTGCCGGCGCCGCCGCATTTCCGTCATTTATGTTGCAAAAAAGTCATAGACTGGCAGGGTTCCCGAAAGCACTGCAATCAGGCAGCAGGACTGCACATGCGGCACTTGCACTCCGCTCATCCGGAGGCTAATAACCGGCTCCCTTGTGACGGATGGGCGATTAGCTCAGCGGGAGAGCACTTCGTTGACATCGAAGGGGTCACTGGTTCAATCCCAGTATCGCCCACCATCCAACTTCCCCCAGGCTCATGACCAAGTCGCCTACGCCAGATGGCGCGCACCCGCGCCGTAACGTTATTTCCAACCAGGTTTCGCCGGACCGGGCCTTCATCCCCGACACCTCGGGAACGCCCTATCGCACCATGAGCGAGATGTTCGAGTATATCTGGCGCGACGGCACTCCCGATCCTGCCAAGTTTGCCGGACTCGACGAAATCGACGTCTCGCACCGCTATGCGATCTGCATGGTACCGCGTTCGGGGAGCACCTTCCTTGCGCACTTGCTGAAGCAGACGGGCTGTTTCGGATATCCCAGCGAATGGCTCGCCATAGCCCTCGCCGAGGACCAGGCACGGGAGACCGGGTCGACCGATTGGGACATGCTGTTCAGGCGCGTCCTCGCCCGCCACGCTTCGCCTAACGGGGTGTCCGGCATCGAACTGGCCCTTGCCCATCTTCTGTGGGGCCGCCAGGCAACCGGCCGCAAGCAGATTCTCGGCCGCGACATGCGCTATTTCTACCTCAGGCGCCGCAATATCGTCCGCCAGGGCATTTCCATGCATGTGGCCCACCAGTCGGGCGTCTTGCACTCCTTCCAGATGACTGATGATGCGCGCATCGTCCAGGACGCCGTGCTCTACGACACCAAGGCCATCCGCAACTGGACCAAATTCCTGCACGATGAGGAAATGCGCTGGGAACGCGAGTTCGGCGCGATCGGAATCGAGCCCGTACGGCTCTATTACGAAGATATCGTGCGTCGGCCCGAACGGGTGGTGCGCCTGTTCGCCAATATCCTCGGCCTGCCGGAAACGCCGCTGCCACCGGAAAATGTCGAAATCGCAAGCGTCGGTCATCAACGCGCCGACGAATGGGAAGCCCGCTATCGCGAGGAAGACGCCGACTATCTCGGCGCAATGGCGCGGCACCGCCCCTTCGTCCACCCCCCGGTCCAGATGACATAGCGCTGCACCGGGCGCTTTGCGAACGGCGGCCGACACCCTAGCTGTTGTGCAAAAGGAGGCTGACCCATGGACGACCGCCTGCGTACTGCGCTATCCGGAATCCACGAACGCCAGTCCGGCCGAAATCTGGTCGATGCCGGCCGCATCGAGGCCGCTTCGGTGACGGGAGACACGGCGACCATCATTCTTTCGCCACCCGTCGCCGGCCAGCCCGACCTCGACCGCCTGCAGCCGGAAATCGAGACCGCCGTGACCGCCCTCGACGGCATCGCCCGGACGCGCATCGTGATGACCGCGCATCGCGAAAATCCGGGCAAACAGAAACAGCCGGAAAAACAGCCCCGAACCGGCTCGGCCCCCAAACCCGCAAAGCGCATCATCGCCGTTGCCTCCGGCAAGGGCGGTGTCGGCAAGTCGACCATCGCCGCCAATCTCGCCGTAGCCCTGGCCCGTGAAGGGCTCAAGGTCGGCCTGCTGGACGCCGACATTTACGGCCCGTCCGCGCCGCGCCTCTTCGGCCTTACCGATGTGCCGGGACTTCAGAAGACCGATGCCGGTGTCCAGCCCCTGATGGCGCATGGCGTGAAGATCGTGTCGATGGGCTTTGTGGTGAAACCCGGCGCCGCCGTCGTCTGGCGCGGACCGATGGTCCAGGGCGCCATCCGGCAGTTTCTCGCCGACACCGATTGGGGCCAGCCCGATGTGCTGATCCTCGACATGCCGCCGGGTACCGGCGACGCCCAGCTGGCCATCGCCCAGGACATTCCGGTCGACGGGGCGGTGATCGTCTCGACGCCCCAGGATCTGGCTCTGGACGATGCCCGCAAGGCGATGAACCTCTTCGACCAGACCCATGTGCCCATTCTCGGCATGGTCGAGAACATGTCCGTCTTCATCTGCCCGCATTGCGGTGAAGGCAGTCACATTTTCGGTCATGGCGGCGTGAAGGCGGAAAGCGAAGCCCTGGGCGTCGACTATCTGGGCGACATCCCGCTGCACCCCGATCTGCGCACCCGTTCCGACGCCGGCGAACCGATGGCGCTGGACGACGGGCCGGTCGGCAAGGCGTTCGCCCGCGTCGGCCGCGCCGTCATGTCTGCAGCGGAAACGGCGTCCAAGCCAGCACCGGAGATCGTCTTCGACTAGGCGGCCCTATTCCGAGGACGCAAGCGGTGCCAGACGGGTCGGAACGATGCCGCCCGGCGCGCGCACGTCAAAGGCCTCACTGACAACCGCTTCGGACAAGGCGGCATCGGCCGGACCGTCGGCCAGGATGGCGCCCCGCTTCATCACCAGGACGCGGTCGGCGAAGCGGGCAGCAAGATCGAGGGCGTGCACGGCGACAATCACCTGCACCCCTGTCTTCGCCGCTTCCCGCAGTATCTCCATCACGCCCAGCTGATGCCGGATATCGAGAGCGGCTGTCGGTTCGTCCAGCACAAGCAGGGGCGCACGGCCGGCCAACGTCCGGGCGATCAGCGCGCGCGCACGCTCGCCGGAGGACAACGTGTCGAACCGCCGGCCGGCCAGATCGGCAATACCGGTCTGTTCCATGGCCTGCTCGATCGCGGCGCGATCGTCTGCGCCAAGCGCACGCAAGGGCTGGCGCCAGGGCGCACGCCCCAGCGCGACAAGATTGCGCACGGTCATCGGCCAGGCGGAGCGTCCGTCAGGCGCCAGATAACCGATCATCCGCGCCCGCTCGCGCAGCGGCAGATCCGCAAGCGGACGCCCGTTCAGCGCCACGCTGCCGTTGGCCGGCTGCAACAGGCCGGCGGCCAGCTTCAGCAGGGTCGACTTGCCCGCCCCGTTCGGACCGACGAGGGCCGCAATGCCGCCGCCCTCGAAGGACAGGCTGGTCCGGCGCAGCAGAAGCCGGTCGCCATAGCCGAAATCGACATGATGGAAGTCCAGCCGGCTCATGGCGCCACCCGTTGCGATGTGCGCACCAGCCAGAGGAAGAAGGGTGCGCCGATCAGTGCCGTGACCACACCGAGATAAAGCGGCATGCCGGGCCCGGACATGAGCCGCACGAACAGGTCGGCCAGTGTCACCAGGAGGGCGCCTCCCAGCATGGAGGGCAGAATCAGGGCTCCGGGGCGGTGCGCCACCAGCGGCCGCAGAAGATGCGGCACCACGAGCCCGACGAAGCCGATCGCACCGGCCACCGCCACACCGCCGCCGACAGCCAGCGCGGTCCCGGCGACCACGGTCAGGCGTTGCCGCCGCAAATTCACGCCCAGACTGACCGCCGTCTCTTCGCCCAGGCTGAGCGCATCCAGACTGCGTCCCGTCGTCGACAGGATGGCAAGACCGGCAAGGATCAACGGCGCTGCAAAGGCGATCTCCGTCCAGCTGGCATCTTTCAGCGACCCCATCAGCCAGTAGGCGATCTCGGCCAGCGCCCACGGATTGGGGGCGAGATTCATCAGCAAAGCCGTCAGCGCGCCCGCCATCGCATTCACGGCCACACCCGACAGGATCAGCGTGGTTGCGGACGCGCCGCGACCCGCGATCAGGAAGAGCAGGGTCACACCGGCCATTGCGCCGGACACGCCGGCAAGCGGCAAGGCCAGCGCAAACAGGGAGGCCAGTCCGAAATACAGCGCCGTGACGGCGCCAAGGCCGGCACTCGCCGACACGCCCACGACGCCGGGATCGGCCAGCGGATTGCGGAAAAAGCCCTGCATCACGGCGCCTGCGCCGCCAAGCCCGGCTCCGACCAGAACGCCCAGCAGGACACGCGGCAGCCTGAGTTCGCGCAGGATCAGGGTGTCGAGTGTCGGCGTGGCGGAAAACAGTCCGTCCAGCGCCGGCAGGCCCGTACCGCCGCAAAACAGCGACAGGCCGACAGCCACCACCAGGCCGGCCGCCAGCCCTGCCACCAGAAAGCCCCGCCCGCTCATGACGGCACCTGTGCGGACCAGTCGTCGATGATGTCGGCAATCCTTTCGGCAGCATCGATCAGGCGCGGACCGGCGCAGGGCCAGTCGCTGGCGGGAATGGTTTCGCTCGCCCCCTGCGTCAGCACGCGGCGGTAGGCCGAATGGCGCGCCGCACGGTTCGACAGGCCCGTATAGCCATCGGTGAAGAAACTCGTGAGTACGATATCGGCCTCCACGGCGAGCACGGTCTCGGGATCGCCGGGCGGCCAGCCGGTTACACCCTCCTCCGCCATGACATTGATGCCACCGGCCGCCTTGATCGCCGCGTCGATATAGGTCCCGTCACCGGCCGTTCCGCCGGACGCGCTCAGATAAAGCACACGGGGCCGCACACCCCGTTCCGCGCTGCGCGCAGACAGCACTGCCAGACGGCGGTCAAGCGACGCGACCGCCTCACCGGCTTCCGCGTGGCGATGCAGATGCCGGCCCAGCGCAAGAAGATTGGCACGCACACCGTCGAAACCGCTCGCCCAGCTCAGCTCGAAGGTTTCGAACCCGGCCCGTTCCAGCATGCGGCGCGTCCGCGCCCCCTCGCCCGCCCCGAATACCGTCAGGCCCGGCGCCAGCGCATAGAGCCTTTCTGCATCATTCCACGCCTTGGGGAGGCTGCGCGCCCAGTCCGGCGCCGCCGAAACCGGATGGTCGACCTGCCAGGACAGGGCCGCAATGCGACCCGGTCCCGCCAGTTCCAGGACATAGGCGTCGGCACACAACGATGTGGACACGACCCCGTCCGAGGCGCGCAGAACGCGCACGCCGCCGGCGGCGAAAGCCGGACTAGCCGTTGCGCAGACGCAGGCCGAAATACAGGCCGCGGCCCGGCGTATGATAGCCGAACACATCCTGATACTCCTCATCGAGCAGGTTTTCGCCGCGCACATAGAACTCCAGTGCCTCGGTCGCCTTCCAGCGCACCTGACCGCCCACCAGCGTGTAGGCGTCCAGCGTCACCGTCTGGAAGGACCCGAAATCCGTATCCAGCTGGTCGCCGGTATAATCGACCGTCAGCGCGCCGGACCAATCGAGGTTTGCCGGATGCCAGTCGAGCGTCAGCGATGCCAGCTGCTCCGGCCGGCGGATCTCCGCGACGCCGTTTTCCTCACTCTCCAGCAGCGAGAGCGATCCGAATGCCGACCAGCTGCCGGACATATCCCAGCTGCCGGACAGTTCGACGCCCGAACGGTTGGAGAGCGATGCGGCGTTCAGCGCGGTCGAGGGGAAGGACGCGTAATCGGTGTAGATCTCGTCTTCGAGCTCGGACTCGAAATAGACGGCGGAAAGGGTCGCACGCCCGTCCAGCAGGGTCTGGTCCCAGCCGATCTCCCAGCCCGACGAACGTTCGGGGTCCAGGTTCGGATTGCCGACAAAACTGCCCGGGAAGTAGCCGAACAGCTCGTAGATACCCGGATTCTTGACGCCTTCGCCAAAGCTCACCCGGGCCCGGCCATCCACAGAACCAAACGCCCAGCCGGCGCCGACACGCCAGGTCGTGGCATCGTCAAACCGGTCATGGATATCGCGGCGGACGGACGCGGTCAGTGTGAGCGCGCCATGGTCCAGGCCGTAGTCGGCCGCGAAAGCACTCGCCTCGATCGAGGGCGACTGGTTGGACCCTGCCCCCGGCGCCGTGAAGGATTTCAAACGATCCCGGTCGTGTTCGACGAGACCCGTCAGACGGTGCTGCGTCTCGCCCGTCGACCAGCGGCCGGTGACTTCATAGTGAGACTGGAGCCGCTGTCCCAGCGAACGGCCGGTCGATGCGCCATCCGCATAGTTCTCGACCTCGTCATCGGTCAGTTGCACAGCCAGTTCGTGCTCGATCTCGAAACCGCCCGCCGAATGCTCGGCCAGCAGTGCGGCACGGGCAAAGACGGTCCGGCCATCCGTGTTGCGGTCCACATCGTTCAACAGGCCATCGAAATCGGTATCGCTGTCGAACGCGCTTTCGTAGGACAGCCACCGGGCCGAACCCTCAAACCGGACAATGTCATTAAGCGCGTAGCCACCGGCGAGATTGACGGTCTCGTTCTCATAGCCATCCTCCTCGCCGCCCGTGCCCGACACGTCGATCCCGTCACTGCGATAAGCGCTGCCGGACAGGGTCAGCCAGCCTTTTTCGAAGGTCGAGGCGATCCGGCCATTGCCATGGAAGGTGCCGAATTCACCGCCCTCGAGCCCCAGCGACGTCGTCATACCCGTCGTGGGCCGAGCCGTGGTCAGACGGACGACACCGCCAATCGCGTCGGCACCCCACAAGGCCGACTGTTCGCCGCGAGACACCTCGATCGAACCGAGATCGCTGAAGGCGAAATGCGCGAAATCCGCTTCACCGGTGAAGGGATTGTTGGCTTCCACGCCATCGATCAGCACGAGGACATGATTGGCCTCGGCGCCGCGCGCCCGGATCTGGGTCAGCGCGCCGGGCGCCCCGGAATGCGAGACTGCCAGGCCCGGAACGGCCCGCAGGATATCGGCTGCAAAGACCGAGCCCCTGGCCTCGATATCATCGGCATCGAGCCGGGAAATACTGGCCGTCGCATCATCGGCCGGAATCGGCACGCGGGCGGCAGTGATCAGGATGACATCATCGTCCTGCGCGTCCTGGGCCAGGACAGCGGGTGAAATCAGGAATGAACTGGCCGCCAGCGCCAGCGGCAGCGATTTGTGTATGCGCATGTACCACGTCTCCACAGCATGGTGACCGGCCGCACGCGCGACCGGCGGGTTGCAAGGAGTCGTCGAAAACGGAAAATCCGCGCCAGCCTCGTGTTTTCCCGCACGAGCGGACAGACGACGGCGATGGCAGGTCTTCCGGCTTGCGGGTCAATGCGGACGATGCCCCTTCCCGGAGCTTCGAGCTCCAGTGGTTACTTGCATCGCCGCTCGCCGCTTACGGCTGCGGGCACAGCGCCGGACTTGGACATCACCAAAAAAAGTGGTGACCGCACCGGCTTCCCGATTAATCCCGTGAGGGAACCATCGCGGCGCGGACGCTAGGGCCGGCCGCGGCAAAAGGCAATGCCAGTGCCCCGAATGTAACAGTGTGTATCACTCACGCGACGCCAATTGGGCTTCCAGGTTGCGGATACGTTGGTGAAGTGCACGCTCTTTGACACGGTCCGGCTGCGACAGCGCACGTTCGAGCGCACGCAGCTCACGCTGGGTTTTCCGCCAGCGCCACCAGAGCAGAAACACTTTGGGTCCTTCGACCAGATAGCGGCGCCACATGCGGCCCGGCTCCTGCACGAGACGGTGCAACCACTCCAGCCGTGCCCGCTGGATCCAGACCGGTGCCCGGCGGGCCTTGCCGCCCAGGAAGTCCAGCGATGCGCCCACGCAAAGCCCCACACCTGTGCAATCCCCACGATCGAGACAGGCTTCCGCGATCATTTCCTGTTGCGGGGACCCCACGCAGATCAGCACGAAGCGCGACGGATTCTCGGCGACAAAGCGGGCACATTCCGCAACCGCTTCCGGATTGTTGCGCAGCCCCATCGGCGGTTCGTGCCAGCGCACATCTTTCAAGCCATAGCGTGCCGTCACGGCATCGATGACGGCGCGATTGCCGCCAATGATCGTCAGCGGTTCGGCCGGGTCGATTGCGGTGTCGAACAGGCGTGCCGTCAGGTCCGAACCCGGCGCGATATCGATGCGCTCGCCCGACATGCGGCCGATCAGTTCCAGGATGCGGCTATCGCAGACCGTCAGCCAGGCCTGGGCATAGAGCGTGGCGAGCACGGTGTCGTGCTCGAGCCGGACCAGATGGTCGACATTGGGGGTGACGACAAAGGCGAAGGGGCTGGCCGGATCGCGTTCGGTGATGCGGCGCAGGGCCGTATCCAGACCGATCTTGTCGAAGGCCGAGTTCAGAAACCAGATATGACGCGAACCATTACGCCGTTCGACGAAGCTGCCGCTGGCTGCTGCCTGCATGATCTGACACCCTTTGTCCCGTTACGCGCCACGCGTGACCGTCTCACCCTCACCGATGCAAACCGCGCGCCGTTTTCCCCGGTGGCGTGCATCCAATCGGACCTCCTGCGGCATCCAGAGGAGCAAAGGTCGAGGAGGGCCCGGCATGCTTGTGAAAACGGGAGTTCTGGCAGCCATGGCGGCACTGCCCGCCGTCTCGCTGGCGCTGCCGCCGGTGACCGGCCTGCATGTCACCTTGTCGATGGGCGCGTATTCCGTCGTTCTGGAAGGAGACAGGGCACCGGATTTCCGGATCGATGCGACCTGCTTCGCAACACCCTGCCCGCTCGCCGAACTGCGCTTGGAAAGGTCAGACCAGACGCCGGACGATCTGCTGCCGGAAGCTGTCTAGCGCCTCAGCCGCCGCGGCGTTGGCGGCGTTTCTCGAAACGTGCCGGCTCGAAAGCTTCGGCTGCGGATCGCGGCAGGGCCGGTACATGCCCGTGCGCAAGAGCCGCGACATGCTCGGCCAGCAGCGGCGCGTGCGCGAAGCCCCGCGACCCCAGACCGGAGAGAATGAAACTTCGCGGCCCCGGCGCCCCGGCAACGGGGAGCCGGTCCGGCGTCGAGGCTCGCACACCACGCCAGGTCCGCACGACCTCGCCGGCCTTCAGTGAGGGAAAATGCCAGCCGAACGCCGCGCGGAAACCGGCAATGGCAGGCTCTTCCGGTCCGGCATCCTCGCCGGCCACATGGGTGGCACCGACCAGCACACCGCCCGGCGCCGCACAGGCATAGCCGCCCCAGGTCACAGGCTGTACGGGGGCTTCCCCCGCAAAGACTGCGACCTGCCCGGCGCTCGGCGAAATATCCGGATACCAGGCCGTCATACCGGCCCCGCAGGCAAAAGCGACGCAATCGGCGCGGCACAGCGTTTTGCCATCTGCATTTACCAACAGAACTTCGTTGTCCGTCTCGGAGACCGACGCAATCCGCGCCTCATGAACCGGTACGTCGCCCAGCATCTGCGCGACGATGCGCGCGGGTTCGATCCGGGCGGCGGCGCGCATCTGCAGCACCGATCCGTCCCACTCGACCCGCTCATCCATCAGGGCTGCGATACCGGCGAAACGTTGCGCTTCGCGCTCATCCTTCGCCAGCCGGACAACCCCGCCGGGATAGAAACCATCAAAGCCTTCATAACATCTGCGCGCATAATCAAACGCCGCCAGGGTTGCGCGGACATGGGGCCGGTCGGCGCGTTCCAGGCGCGGTGTCAGCAATCCGGCCGGTGCGCCCGATGCACCACCTGCCGGTCCGGCGGCGTCGAACACGACAACCTCGCTGCCGCGCCGTGCAAAGGCGCGCGCCAGGCTGGCGCCGGCAACGCCGGCACCGATGATCGCAACCTTCCGCGGCGGCGGTATTGTTGCGCCGGGTGTTCCCGGAAACACGGCCTCCAGACGCTCGCGCTTGCGCCCGAAGCCGGGGCGTTTGGCGACTTCGAAGCCAGCGGCCTGAAGACCCCGCCGGACGTGGCCGGCCACGGTGAACGTACCGATCCGCGCGCCCGGCGCTGACAGCCGGCCAACCTGGTCGAGCACGTCCTGGGACCACATGGCGTCATTCTTCGCCGGCGCAAAGCCGTCGAGGAACCAGGCATCCGCCCGGAAGTCCATGTCTGCCAGTGCGGCCTCGACCGCGTCGTGAACGACGGTGATCGCAAACCCGTCCTCGGGAAACACAAGGCGATGAACACCCTTCTGCCGCGAGGGCCATTGTTTCAGCAGACGCGTCGTGAGCGGTTCAAGATCCGGCCAGGCCGCAAAAGCACGGCTGGCTTCATCACGGTTTAGCGGGTGTTTCTCGACGGAGACGAAATCCAGCCAGGCGCCAGCCGGGCGGGTCTCCCGCCAGAGCTGCCAGAGCGCCAGCGCATTCAGCCCGGTACCAAAGCCCAGTTCGCCGACAACAAAGTGCCGCCGCCCCTGCCAGGCCTCGGGCAGGCCGCACCCGGTCAGGAAAACCGCCCGTGTCTCCTCCAGACCGTCCTCGGCGGAAAAATAGACATCGCCATAATCGGCCGCGCGCGGACCGGACGGCTCGCTCCAGTCGAGCCGGGCCGGTTCGCAGACCAGGCGCTCCTCGGTCATGACCGGCCTAGAGCGTCTGGGTGAAGCGGGCGAAGGCCATCAGACCCTCCGGCCAGGGACCGTGTCCGCTTTCCGGCTCGAAATGCCCGGCCTCGCCGGCATTGCCGAAATGAATACCCCAGTCGCGCGCCCAGGCTTCCGCCTTGGTGATATTGCAGGTCGGATCGTTCGAACTCGCCAGCAGCAGGCCGGCAAAGCCGAGCGGCTGGCGCGGCACCGGATCGAAACCGTGATCGCCATAGGTCGTCTTCAGCTCGGGGCGTTCCCAATCCGATGCACCGACCAGAAAGGCACCGGCAATCTTGCCGGTGAGCGCCGGGGCGGCATGCGCCACGGTGAGCACACCCAGCGCATGCGCGACCAGGATCACCGGCTTTTCCGTCTCGCCGACCGCATCGACCAGCCGGTTCACCCAGGTCTCGCGCTGCGGCTGGTTCCAGTCATCCTGATCCACGCGCCGCGCCGTGGACATATTGTCCTGCCAGCGCGTCAGCCAGTGGAAGGGAGACGGATTGCCCGCACCGGGCACGATGAGAATGTCACTGTCCTTGATCTTCATGGCGCCGTTCTAGCGCCGATCCGCGCAAACGCCATCCCCCCAAATGAAATGGCGCGGAACCGGTGGGTTCCGCGCCAGTTGTCCTCGTGCGGCCTTGTCGATCAGCCGACTTCGGAGGGTATCTGGTCCAGGGCTGTTTCCAGCTCGGCAAAGCTGGGCTGCATCTTCGAGGGCACGCCGCCCCGGCCGATCTCGACCGAGATCTGGGCAGCATTCCCGTGCAGGTGCGCCACGAGAACGTCCTGGATGATCTTGTAGAAGCTGTGTTCCTCGTCATAGACGGCCTGCATGTAGGCCGCGAACGGACCGACGAAACCATAGGCGATGAACACGCCGAGGAAGGTCCCGACCAGAGCGCCGCCGATATAACCGCCCAGAATGGCCGGCGGGCTTTCGATCGCGCCCATCGTCTTGATGACGCCGAGCACGGCAGCCACGATGCCCAGGGCCGGCAGACCGTCGGCCATGGTCTGCATGGCGTGGGCCGGATCGGCAGCTTCGTGATGGTGCTTTTCCAGCTGCTTTTCCATCGCGTCCTCGACCTGGTGCGGGTCTTCCAGGTTCATCGTCATCATGCGCAGCGTGTCGCAGATGAAGTCGACGGCGAAATGGTCCTTCATGATCCGGGGATAGCGGGTGAAGATCGCGCTGTCCTTGGGGTTCTCGATATGGCTTTCGAGCGCGATAACCCCTTTTGTCTTCATTGTTTTTGTTAGCAGGAACAACAATGAGAGCAGGTCGGTATAGTCCTGCGCCTTCCATTTGGGGCCGGTGAAGATCTTGGCGAAATCGCCGAGGGTCTTCGTCACCGTTTTCGGCTTGTTGCCGATCAGGAAGGCGCCGACAGCCGCGCCGCCGATCATCATCATCTCGAAGGGCATGGCTTTGAGGATGACGTCGAAATGGCCGCCGGCCAACGAGAAGCCGCCGAACACCATCACGAACACGACAATGATGCCGATAATCTGGAACATTTTGTACCGTCCACCGCTCTGGAAGGCCGTTTCTCGACCCGTTTGACCGGCACTATGACGGGACAAGCTTAATGTCCGGTTGAACGCGCGTTATGCGGGTGTTTACGGATCAGCGGCGCGGCGCCCCGGCCACTGACGGTCATTCCGGCATACCCGCTCTTTAAAAACTCATTGGACGGTCGGGAATCCGCGGTCTAGATCAGCATCATGACCCCGCCCCAGACTGCGTCCACACCCACCAGTCCCGCCGAACGGCGCCAGGCCTTCCGCCTGCTTTTCCTGTGCCTGATGGCAACCGGAATCGGCAATAACATGCTGTTCGCGATCCTGCCCCCGCTGGCGCGCGGGCTGGCCGTGCCGGAATACTGGGTCGGCGCGATCTACACGGTTTCTGCCGTCCTCTTCATGACCATGACACCGGTTTGGGGTGCGTTGTCCGACCGCCGCGGACGCAAGCCCTTCATCGTGTTCGGCCTGTGCGCCTTTGCCTGTTCGACCCTGATTTTCGCTGCCGCTGCCTGGGCCGGTGAAAGCGGCTGGATCCCGCCCTTGGGCGCAATCTTTGCCATGGCGCTCGCGAGGACGCTGTTCGGCGGGCTCGGCTCGGCAACCAATCCATCGGCACAGGCCTATGTCGCCGACCGGACCAGCCCCGGCGAGCGGACCGAGGCGCTGGCCGGACTGACAGCCGCCTTCGGCCTGGGTGCGGTCATCGGTCCCACCCTCGCAGCGACCCTGGTCGAACTCGTCGGCGTGCCGATTTTCATGGTGATCATTTCGGCGATGGTGGCCTCGGGCGCTTTCGCGGTCTGGTACCGGCTGCCCGAACAGTCACCGCCCAAGCTGCAGAGCCGGCCGATCAATCCCTTTGCCCAATTTGCCTTCGGTGCCGATCCCCGCATCTTTCCGTTCGTGGCCTACGGGTGCGTCGCCTGGATCGTGCAATCGCTCAGCCTGTCCACCCTCGCCTTCTTCGTGATGGACTCGCTGCAGCTCGATGAAGCTGCCGGCCTGCAGATGTCATCCATCGCACTGGCCGCAGGCGCGGGTGCACTGATCGTCGCCCAGCTGGTGGTGATCCCGGCCCTGCACGCCAGCCCGCGTATCCTCATGTCGCTGGGCGCAGGGATCACGATGGCCGGCTTCGCGCTGATGATCGTGGCGCCGAACTATGCCGGCATCGTCACCGCCTATATCCTCATCTCGTTCGCATTCGGACTGGCCCGCTCGGGCTTTGTCGGCGGGGCCTCGATCGCCGTTGAGCCTGAAGAGCAGGGCCGGGTCGCGGGCCTGACCACAGCCACTGCCGGGCTGGGCTTCATCCTCGGCCCAGTCGGCGGCCTGTTCATGTACAACCAGCTGGGCCACCTTGTGCCCTATTATGTCGCCTTCGTGCTGGCCGCAATCACACTGGCGCTGGCCTGGTTCCATCCCGGCATCCGCCGGGTCGCCAACATCGTCGAGGTGAAGCCGGAGCCCTGAGCCAGGGCTCCGATACCAGATCGTCAAGCACGCGGACTATTGGGCCGCCGCAGCAGCGATCACTGCATCATACATGGCCTGGCCGACATAGCCGTCAGCAAGATGGCCATTGGACCGCTGGAAAGCGCGCAGCGCCGCGCGCGTATTCGGTCCGGCAAGCCCGTCCGGCGTTCCGCTGTCGAAACCCAGCGCGTTGAGCGCCGCCTGCAGTTCGCGGGTCTGGCTGCGGGTGATCGGCGGATTGTTTTCCGGCCACGGCCCTTCGAAAGGCTCGCCGCCGGCAATCCGGTCTGCCAGATGGGCGACACCGATCGCATAGCTGGTGGAGTTGTTGTAGCGCAGGATCACGCGGAAATTCGGGAAGGTCAGGAAGCCCGGCCCCGAACCGCCCGCCGGCAGATCCAGCCTTGCGGCCTGCATCAGCAGGTCGGCCGACCACTCGCCGCGGGCCGGCTCGATGCCAAGCACTGCCCATTGCGACACAAGGCGCGACTGGCCCGGATCCCAGGCGGCGAAATCAAAGCTCTCCGGCACATTGACTTCGACCACTGCAGGCTGACCCGCCCGCCAGCCGGCCCGGCCGAGCAGATTGGCGGCAGACGCCAGCGCATCGGCTTCATTCGTCCAGATATTGCGGCGGCCATCGCCATCCCAGTCATGGGCGCGTTCCAGATAGGTAGACGGGATGAACTGCATCTGGCCCATCGCACCGGCCCACGAACCGGTGAGCTGGTCGCGTGTGGCATAGCCGTTGTCCAGCATGTGCCCGACCGCAATCAGCTCACCCTCGGCCCAGTTGCGGCGGCGGCCTTCCCAGGCCAGCGTCGCCAGCGACCGGACAATGTCGTTATTGCCGGGGATCTCGCCATAGGAGCTTTCCAGCCCCCAGATCGCAATCAGGATTTCCGGACGCACCTCGAAATGCGCCGCAATGGCGTCCACGGTCTCGCGATTTTCCGCATAGGCGGCCCGGCCGTTGCGGATACGCAGGTCGGACGCCGCGATATCGAGATAGGACCAGAGCGGCCGCACGAATTCCGGCTGGCTGCGATCGCGCTCGATGATGCGCATGTCCGGCTCCAGCCCGTCCAGCATGGATGCGACGGTATCCGGCGTGGCGCCGGACGCTTCCAGACGGCCGCGGAAACCGGCGAGCCAGTCGGCAAAGCTTTCGCCATCGGGCTGGGCAAACGTGGCGGCGGAGACGATGGTAGCAAGGGCCAGGCTGGCCAGTAGCGTGCGGATCATCCATTCCTCGTGAAGCGCAGCGGATCGAGATTGGCGATCTCGATGATAAGCTTCCGTTTCAATGCGTCCACGAAATCATGATGTTCGTTTGTTGGCGAAATGAAGGCGCCGGGGCCGGCGATCACTTCATTCTCGAAATAGGCGGCCACATCGATCGACACGGACGGCCGGAAGGGATGCTGACGGGCATTGTCAATGGGCAGGCCGTTGATCGTGATCATTTCGGCCTCGGCCCGGTTGCGCGCGGCCGAAAGACTGGGCCCGGCATTCTGGGGGCCATCACCCGACAGGTCGATCACCCGGCGTACGCCGTCATAGCGATTGTCCGCGATCAGGCTGACCGAATTGTCGATCGCACCACCAATTGCGGTGCGCCGGCCGGAAATGAAGGGCGCGGTCGCCAGTGTGGCAGCAAAGGCCCGGGCATCGTCTTCCGTCTCGATGACCGTCCAGGGCGCCACGACGCGCTGGAAGTCGGCATCCGCCCATTCCAGATACATCACCGCGATGCGGCCATAGCCGCCGGACTGGATCGCGGAAATGACTTCCGGATCGGCCAGCGCCGCGACATGGCCTTCGCGCTGACGCCGCGCCTCGACCTCGTCGATCGAGGACGAAACATCGACCGCCAGAACGAGTTCGAGATCGACCATCTCGCGGCCATCCTCGGCGTACTGGATCTCGCGGGTATACCAGTCGGGTGTCGCGGCAAGATTGCCGCCGGTCAGACAAAGGACGGCCAGGATCGACAGGCCCGTCCGGATGGCAAGTCTCATGGCGCCAGACCCGTTTCCGACACGCTCGCGGGACGGACCGGATCACGGCCCAGCTCTTCCGGCGACGGCAGAGCCCCTGCGATCTCGATCACCAGCTTGCGCAGGATCGCCTCGCGGAATTCGGCCTCAGTGCGGGCGGGAAGGACGAAAGCACCGGGTCCGGTGATGACGTTTTCCTCGAAATAGCCGTCGAGATTCATCTCGACGGGCCGCACCCAGCGGCCATTGCCGGTGGAGATCACCGGCAGGCCATTGACCACCACGCCGGCCGCATCCGCACGGGCTCGCGCCTGCTCCAGCGGCAGGCCCTGGTTTTGCGGTCCGTCGCCGGAGATATCGATGATGCGGCGGGGGGCGGAGTGCGGATTGCTCTCGATACGCTGTACGCTGTCGGCAATCGCGGCACCGATGGCGGTGTAGTGGCCGCGTTCCAGCGGGGCAGCCGCCACGCGGGCAGCAAACTCCAGCGCGTCTTCCTCGCTGGCGATCACGGTCCAGTCGGCCGCGGCGCGCTGGAAACCGCTGTCGGCCCATTCCACATAGGTCACGGCGATCCGGCCCAGAGGCCCGCCCTGGATCGAGCGGATCACATCTTCCGACGCCAGAGCGGCAACATAGCCTTCGCGCTGCCGGCGCGCCTCTTCCTCGTCGACGGAATAGGAGATGTCGACGGCGAGCACGAGCTCGACGTCCACGTCGTAATCATAGGTGAAATCGTCGTACTGCGCGCTGGCGCCAGCCGCGAAAAGGGCCGCTGCCGCGACCCCGAAGCATACCCCGAACCCTGTCATGGCGCGCACACTATGAAGCCTTTGGCGCGCGAACAACTGACGATGTGGTAAGCTTCGCTCACGCCGTGCGCCGCAGGCCCGCCAGCAGGCTGCCGACAGCAATCTGGCATACACCGCACACGCGCTCGCGCCAGACGAGACCGACCGGTCCGCGCACAAAAGCCCCGCCCGTCGCACCCAGCGCCGCATAGCCGGCCAGTATGGGTAGTTCAGTGCCGTGCATGATGGCCAGCATCAGAAGATAGTCGGAGCCGCCAGTCTGCCCCGGAATGATGAATTGCGGCAGCAGAGCGCCAAAGAACAGCACCGATTTGGGATTGCCCAGCTGCTTGACCAGGCCCTGGGTAAAGGCCGGTCCGGCCAGCTCCGCCACCGTTGCCGGCTGCGGCCGGGCTGCCACCTTGCGGGCATTGCGCAGGGTCGAGACCCCCAGCCAGACCAGATAGGCCGCCCCCGCCCACTTGATCACCGTGAACAGCAGGGCCGAGCTGACGAGGACCGCCCCCAATCCGAAAACCGACAGCGCGAAATAGATCGTATTGCCCGCAAGCACGCCGGCCGCCGTCGCCACGCCTGCCCGGAAGCCGCGTGCCATGCCCTGGGTGGAAACCAGCAGCACGGCCGGTCCCGGGCTCAGCGACATGGCGATATGCATGCCCGTGAAGGCGAGGATGAGTTCGGGTGTCATGCGACGCTCCGGTCGGGCAGAGCGTTTCACCTATGACAGACATGGACCAGGGTACATGGTACGGCTGGCGCAACCGCGGTTGACGATCCTGTCTGCACGCTCCGGCAGCACGCCTGCCCGCAAGCGCGGCACCGCGGTCGGTTGCAGACCCACTTCATTCGATTCGCCCGAGCGCGCGTGCTGATATAAAATGGTTAACGCGAATGGAGACGGATGTGCTGCGCAAGCCGCGGGGCATGGGGAAACCGGGGGAGTTCATGTTCGATATTATTACCGGACTCGGTGTGATCGGCTGGACCGGCATTGCCGTGATCTGCGCCTTGCTGGTTAGCCTGACAGCCTGGCAGAACAGCCGTCATGCCGAGCGGGAAGACGAGCGGGATGCGCATGAACGCGCCGGGACCGCGAGCCGGTCTGCCCCCTCGAGCAGCACCGCCGCCGCGCCCCGCCCCGCTGCAGCCACCGCTACCGCCCGCACAATACAGACGCCGCCGCGCCCGGATCCCCTGCCCGCCAGTCAGCGCAGCGCGTCCGGCAATGGCGGCGACGACAATCTGTCACCCTATGAGGCCTACAGGGCCATGATCGACAAGCGGGTGCAGGACTTCGCCCGGTCCCGCGGCAGTCTCGTCCTGCCGATCGTGCATCATGAGGTGGACGAGTATATCGACACCGACACGGCCATCGAAGCGATCGACCTGATCCGCCACGCGCCGGACAATGCGCCGATCGATATTGTCCTGCACACACCGGGCGGGATCGCTTCGGCGACCCAGCAGATCCTGCACGCCCTGAAACACCATCCCGGCCGCAAGACCGCTTTCGTGCCCTATCGTGCGAAGTCGGCAGGCACGATGATTGCGCTGGCCTGTGACGAGATCGTGATGGGCACAAGTGCCGTGCTGGGCCCGATCGATCCGCAATATGCCTGGATGCCTGCGCCGATCCTGGCGGCGCTGACCGAACACAAATCGGCCGACCGCGTCAGCGACGAGATGCTGATCCTCTCGAAGATGGCCCAGCAGGCTGTCGACGAGGCCCGGCGGTTTTCCTGCGACTATGTCAACGACGCTCACAAGCAGGACGGAACCTGTACCCTGACCAACGACCTGATCGGCGGCGGGCGCAATCATGACTACCCGATCCTGCCGCACGAGGCCGCCAGCTTCGGACTGAATATCTCGACGGCGATGCCGGAAGCCGCTTTCGGCATCTGCCAGCCGCCGCCGAAGGACGATCCCGTGCTGATTGTGTCGATGATGAACAGCCAGCCTGAACGCGATGGCGGAGCGCCGGTCGCTCCGGTCTTCCGCTGAGCCCCGCGTCTGGCGCAGATCGAGCGCACAGACGATGTTGACAGGACGCTTTGGCTCCCGTATCTCCCGCGCTCCTTTTTAACACGCTTACCAACGTGAAGGCCGAACGATGAAAGTCCGCAGCTCGATCAAATCGCTGAAGAACCGCCACCGCGATTGCCAGGTCGTGAAGCGCCGTGGCCGTATCTACGTCATCAACAAGACCGATCCGCGCTTCAAGGCTCGCGCCGGCTAGCCGGCTGCTGCCGGGCCTGCCCGCAGGTTCCAGCGCGCCCATATCGACTTGTCGCATAGCCCGTGCACCCAGGTGCGCGGGTTTTGCGTTTTGGAGGCACCAGCATGACGACCAAAGCCGTCCTGTGGGATCTGGGCAATGTCCTTCTCGACTGGTCCCCGCGCCGCTTCTACGAAAAACTCTTCCGCACGCCCGAGGAAGTCGACCACTTCCTGGGCGAGGTCTGCACGATGGACTGGCACGCGGCGCATGACCGCGGCGTGCCCATGGCCGAGAATCGCGAGCACCTGATCGCGAAATATCCCCACTACGAAGACGCGATCCGCGCCTGGGAAACCGGCCTCGACGGCATGCTCGACGGCAGTGTTCCGGGCACGGACATCGTCATGGACACGCTGGCCGAACGCGGGGTGCCGCAATACGCGCTCACCAACCTGCCGGCGGAATGGGTGGAACCGGTCAACATGCTCTACCCGCAGATGGCGCACATGAAGGACGTCATCGTCTCGGCCCATGAAGGCGTCATCAAGCCGGACCGCCGGATCTACGAGATCACGGCCATGCGTCTGCCCTTCGCGCCGGAGGAGGTCGTCTTCTTCGACGACCGTGAGGACAATGTCACCGCAGCGCGCGAATTCGGCTTTGATGCCGAGGTGTTCCGGGGTGAAGGCCCGCTGAAAACCGCTCTTGCAGCCCGCGGACTGCTCTGACCGGCCAGACCTGCGCCGCACCGCCGCACCAAATGCTGCATCTGCGCACTATTCACCTCGCATCCTTTCGCCTTTAATGCGTACCCAGTCATCGAAAGCGGGAAGTCCGGCGTAAGACCGGGTACCGCATTCGTTCGGGAAAGCGGTCGAAAAGGGCGCGAGGAGACAAGCATGGACCTGAATTTCACCCCGGAGGAGGAGGCCTTCCGCGAGGAAGTGCGCACATTCCTCAAGGACAATCTGTCCGAGGACCTAGCCACCAAGGTTCGCAATGGGCGCGAACTGAACAAGCAGGATATCGAGAGCTGGCACGCTCTGCTGCAGACCCGCAGCTGGCTGGCGGCAACCTGGCCGGAAGAATATGGCGGCCCCGGCTGGAATGCCGTACAGCGCCACATCTTCGAGGAAGAATGCGCCTTCGCGAACGCGCCGCGCATTGTTCCCTTCGGCCTGGGCATGCTGGGTCCGGTGCTGATCAAGTTCGGCACCGAGGAGCAGAAGAAGACGATCCTGCCGCGCATCCTGTCCGGCGAGGACTGGTGGTGTCAGGGCTATTCCGAGCCCGGCGCCGGTTCTGATCTGGCCAGCCTGAAGACCCGCGCCGTACGCGATGGCGACGACTATATCATCAACGGCCAGAAGACCTGGACCACGCTGGGCCAGTTCGCCGACAAGATCTTCTGCCTCGTACGCACCTCGACCGAAGGCAAGCCGCAACAGGGTATTTCCTTCGTGCTGGTGGACCTGAAGACCCCCGGCATCGAGATGCGCCCGATCAAGCTGATCGAAGGCGGTTTCGAGGTGAACGAGGTCTTCTTCACCGATGTCCGCGTGCCGGTCTCCAATCGCGTCGGTGAGGAGAACCAGGGCTGGACGATCGCGAAGTATCTCCTGGGCCACGAGCGCACCAATATCGCCGGTGTCGGCGCGTCGACCGAGGCACTGAACCAGCTCAAGGCGCTGGGCCGCAAGGTGAAGCGTTATGGCAAACCGCTAGCGGCCGATCCGCTGTTCGCGGCCAGGGTCGCCGAGGTCGAGATCGATCTGGAAGCCATGCGCATGACCAATCTGCGCATGCTGTTCGGCACGTCTGACGCCCAGGGCTCGGTGTCTTCAATGCTGAAGATCAAGGGCACGGTGATCCGCCAGGAGATCAACGATCTCGCCCGCCGCGCGCTTGGCCCGGCGGCCTCGCCCTTCCCGTCCGAAGACGTGATCGGCAATTACGGCATCGCGCCGCCGGAAGCGGCCGCGAACGCTGCCAACTATTTCAACAATCGCAAGCTTTCGATCTTTGGCGGATCGAACGAGATCCAGCGCAACATCATCGCCAAAGAGACGTTCGGAGCCTGATCCATGGATTTCACACCGACAGACGACCGCCGGATGATCGCGGACAGCCTGCGCCGCTTCCTCTCCGACACCTATCCGATCGAACACCGCAACAAGGTCGCCTATGACGGGGCGTTCCACGATCCGGACGGCTGGGCCGGGCTTGCCGAGCTGGGCATCATGGGCGCGCTGGTCTCCGAGGATGATGGCGGATTCGGCGGCGCCGGCTTCGACATCACGACCGTGTTCGAGGAAATGGGTCGCAAGATCTGCCCGGAACCGCTTCTGGCCAACCTCATGGCGCTGCGCCTCTACGCCGCCTTCGGCAAGTCCGAGCGGATCGAGGCCATTGTCGCAGGTTCGGAACGTGCAGCCTTTGCTTTCGACGAAAGCGACAGCTTCGGCGATCTGGGCGAGATTTCCACCACATTCGAGGGCGGCAAGCTGACCGGTCGCAAGACCGTGGTCTATGGCGGCCAGGCTGCCGACTGGATCCTGGTTGCAGCAAAGTCCGGCGGCAAGCTGGGGCTCTACGAGGTCAAGGCGTCCGACGCCGAAGTCCTCGCCTATCCGATGATCGACGGTGGCGGTGCCGCAGAGATCGTGCTCGACGGCACGCCGGCCGAATGCGTTGCAGAAGAGGCCACGGACGCCATCGAAGCCGCGCTCGACGCCGGCCGCCTGGCCCTGTGCGCCGAAGCGGTGGGCGCGATGGATGTGCTCAAGGAGATGACGCGCGACTATCTCATGCAGCGTCAGCAGTTCGGCCGCCCGATCGCGCTCTTCCAGGCACTGCAGCATCGCCTCGTCGATTTCTCCATCGAGATCGAACAGGCTCGCTCCATCGTCATCCATGCCGGCGGCAAGTTCGAGACGGAAGAACGCGCCCTGGCTGTGGCCAAGGCGAAGAACCTGATCGGCCGCGCCGGCAAGCTGGTCGCCGAAGAAGCCGTGCAGATGCATGGCGGCATCGGTATGACCTGGGAATATGCCGGTTCGCACTATGCCAAGCGCCTGATCATGATCGACCACCAGCTGGGCGATACGGAAGATCAGCTGCGCAAGGTGATGGCGCTGACGGATATCTCATCGGCCGCCTGACACGACTGCGGAGCGTCTTGCCTGACAGGCCGCGGCCCTCGCCGCGGCCTGTTTCATTTGTCCGGAGGTCCCGAGCGCCACGACTCCCGCTCAGCGTGTACGGGATTGTGAAATCACCGAATCGACGGCCTAATTCCCGATCGGACGGGGAGGCCGATCCGGGCATGAATGAAAACATGAAAGCTGCCGGCGTCGGCCTGGCCTGCCTGGTGCTGGGCGAGTTGGCACTTCTTCTCTCGGTACCGCCGGGTTTCTTTGTGCCCGTCTGGCCCGCCGCTGGCATCGCCGTGGCCGCAACCGCGTTGTGGGGCCGGCGCATGCTGGTTCCGGTCGGCCTTGCCACGTTGATTGTGGCCGCCGATCTGGCCCTGCGCCATTTCCACACGACACAGGGAGAAGCCGCAATCTTCGCGCTGTGTGCGGCAATCGGCTCGATCCTGCAGGGCGAGGTCGGTCTGCGTGTTTTGCGCCGTATCAGCCCGGACCGGAAATGGGCGCTGGAAACCGGCCGCGAGATCCTGCTGGTCACTGCAGTAGCCGGTCCGCTGGCGGCGATCCCGATGGCTGTTGCCTTTCCGGTCGGGGTCAGCCTGGCGGGCCTGGAGCCCGCTTTCAGCAACGCCCCCGTCTATCTGAAATCCTGGCTGTCGAGCGCCATCGGAATTGTCCTGGTGACGCCGCTGGCGCTGCTGCTGGCAGAACCGGAGCAGATCAGCCGCCGACGGAAGCTGGCCGTTGTGATACCGGCAGCAATCCTCCTGGCCATCGCCATGACGGTATTCATTTTCAGCCGGGCCGACGGCGTGAACGACCGGCGGGAAGCCTTCGCGAGCCTGGTCGCGAGAGACCAGCAAGCGATCACCGAGACCCTTGACCGGCTGCGGCATCGCCTGACCCAGCTGGGCGGACTGTTCGCAGCATCGGAGACCGTGACGGAAGACGAGTTCGACGTCTTCGTGTCCATCGCCTTTTCCGGCAATGTTCAGGCTGAGGATGTCAGATGGGCGCCCCGCCTGTCCGATCCCGCCGACGCGGCGGAGATGGAGCATCAGGCCTTTGCCCTCGACGCTAATCGGCAGGTCCAGGTCTTCCCGCTTGCACAGAGCGGCGACGGTGTCGCAACCAGCATGACCGGGCTCGACATGCCCGGCATACTCGACGCCATTCTCGACGGTGCGCCCGTGGTCGCCCGCCGTTTCGAGCATGGCGCCCCGGAAGAAGCAGGACCCCATGGCCATTCCCTTCTCATTGCCGCTTCGTCCTATGCAGGGCGGAACCCTCCGGCCAGCCGCGAGGAAAGGCTTCAGCAATTAAGCGGCGTTGCGCTTGGCCGCATCACCCTCTCAGCACTCGCTGCCAACGCCATATCCCGGCACGATTCAGACTATCGGCTGGCGATCAATGATGTTTCGTCCGGCGACGCTCACGCCCTGCTCGGCACGCCGGCCGCCCTGTCCCCGCTGAGTGTCGTCCACCAGCTCGACATCGGCGGTCTTTCACTGGAGTTCGTCTACACCGCGACACCCGGATATCTCGCCCGCAACCAGGACCTCCTGTCCTGGGCCACACTGATCACCGGGCTGGCCTTCATCACCGTGTTGAACGCGCTCACCCTGCTCAGCACCGCTCGGACCGACCTCGTCCAGCGCCTCGTCGTTCGCAAGACGGCCGAAGCGGAGAGCCTGTCGCGCAATCTCTCCCTGATTCTCGAGAACGCCGCTGACGGCATCCTGGGAATTGGCGCCGACGGTCTTGCCACCATCGTCAATCCCGCCGCCGCCCGGCTCTTGGGATACGCGCCGGAAGAACTGACAGGCACGCTCATTCACGACGTGATCCACCCAGTTGATTCCGAGGGCAGGCCGCACAGCCGCGCGGACTGCCCCATGGTTTCGGCGACACGCGAGGAGCCGGTCCGCAATGGGATCGAGCCCTTCCGCCGGCGCGACGGATCCAGTTTCACGGCCGAATTTTCCAGCGAGCCCATGCTGGACGAGCAGGGCCGTCTGCTGGGTGTCGTCACCGTGTTCCGCGACATCACCGACCGCCAGCAGGCCCAGGCCGAGCGTGAGCGTTTCATCGCCGAGCTTTCCAGGGCCAATGAAGAACTGGAGCGTTTCGCCTTCGCCGCGAGCCACGATCTGCAGGAGCCGCTGCGCCTGATCTCCAACTTCAATGCGCTCCTGGCGCGCCGCTATGACAGTGCGCTCGACGACGCCGGGCGCAGCTATATCCAGCACTCCATCAAGGCGGCAGAGCGCATGCAGGCGCTGATCGCCGACCTGCTGGCCTATGGCCGACTGAACTATGATTCCGAACCTCGCGAGGTGGATGTTGCGTTGGGCGATATTGCCGAGGACGCGATCCGGAATCTGCAGACCGCAATCGACAAGGCACGGGCCCGGATCGAAATCTCGGATCTGCCCTCGGTTCGCGGCAGCCGGGCCCAGCTGACCCAGCTGATGCAGAACCTGATCGGCAATGCCATCAAGTATCACCGTTCCGGCAGCGCCGTTCATGTCAGCGTCGATGCGCACGAAGAGGGCGACGTCTGGCGGATCAGTGTCGCCGACAATGGCATCGGCATTGCGCCGCAATACCGCGAACAGATTTTCCACCCCTTCAAGCGCCTGCACGCCAAGGACGAATATTCCGGCACCGGAATGGGGCTGGCGATTTGCCGAAAAATTATTGAGAGTCATGGAGGTGTGCTATGGGTGGAAGAAAGCCCGTCCGGTGGAAGCCTGTTCCTGTTCACACTGCCGAAAGCCATCGAACCGACACATGACCAACGCTGACAAGTCCGCCTCGAAAAGACCGCACATCCTGCTCGTCGAGGACAATGCCGGTGACGAATTCCTGGTCCTCGACGCGTTCGAGCAGGCCAGTTTCCCCTACGAGATGGAAGTCGTACGCAATGGCGAGGCTGCCCTGCAGCGCCTGCGTGGCGAAGGGGAGTTTGCCGGACAGCCCGTGCCCGATCTCGTCCTTCTGGATCTCAACCTGCCCAAGCTGGACGGCCGCGATGTGCTGCGCACCGTCAAGGGCGATGCCGATCTTGCCCAGGTGCCGGTCCTGATCCTGACGACCTCGTCCTCGCCCGACGATGTGGACACCTGCTACGCCCTGCACGCCAACGCCTACATGACCAAGCCCTTCGAGGTGGATGGCTATGAGGCGATCGTCCAGTCCATCGGGGCCTTCTGGTTCAATGTCGCGACATTGCCGCACCCCCTGCATCATGGCAGCCGGATCTCGTCTTAAATCCTCTCCACAATCTGTCTGCGGGTGCTGGACGCAGCCGGGGCAAAGGCTATCCTCTGCGCCATGATGAGCCTTTCCGCTTTCGTCCTGCTCGCGGGCCTGGTCCTGCAGGAGACGCCGCCGGCCGATGTCGAAGTCGCGCCGCGTACGGAATTCCGCACCCCGGAAGCCCGGCTGGAACAGCGGCTGGATGCGCTGGCGCAGGCGCAAACGCCGCGCGAGGCTGCACCGCTCGTCGATGAAATCCGCGCACTGTGGGCGCATTCCGGCAGCGACACGATCTCCCTGCTGATGGATCGCGGTGCCGCTGCGGAAGCGGCGGGCGATGTCGATATCGCCATCCGCATGTACGACCATGTCACACGGCTCGACCCGGATTTTGCCGAAGGCTGGCTGGCCGCCGGCCGCATGGCGGCCCGCGTCGAGGACTGGGCCTATGCGCTGGAGACGCTGAACACGGCGCTGACGCTGGAGCCGCGGCGGTATGACGCCTATCTCACGCTCGGCCGGGTGCTGGAGCGGGCCGAGGAAACCGAGGCCGCGCTGGAAGCCTATGACGCAGCGCTGGCAATCTATCCGGCCCATGAGGACGCCCGGCAAGCCCGCGACCGTCTCGCCGACGCGCTCGCCGGCCGGTCCCTCTGAGGGCCATGCCCCTCTGGCTTTATCTCCTTGCCGGTGCCTGTGCGCTCGCCGGTCTGGCCGCACTTCTGGCCCGTCACACGATCCGCCGCATCGAACAGGCGCACCCGCCCGGCGGCCGTTTCGCCGACATTTCGGGAACCCGGCTCCACTACCGCCGCAGCGGCGATCCGGAACGCCCGGCCATCCTGGTCCTGCACGGTGCGGCCTCCAATCTGGAAGAGCCGCACATGGCTCTGGCAGACGCCTTTGACGGCGAGCATGTGATCTGGCTCGACCGGCCGGGTCTGGGCTGGTCGCAGCGGCCCGGCGGGACCTGGTCGCCCCGTCGCGAAGCCGAACTGATCGCAGCCTTTCTCGACCATCTCGATATTCCGGCCGCCACGGTGATCGGGCATTCCTGGGGTGGGGCCATTGCGATGCGCATGGCGATCGATCATCCGGCACGCGTGGACGGGCTGGTCCTGGTGGCCCCGGCACTGTCGGCCTGGATCGGCACCGCCGCCTGGTTCAACTCCGCCAGTTTCTGGCCGGTGATCGGCCCGTTCCTGTCGCGCATCGCCGTGCCGCTGGCCGGCCGCAGCCAGGCGGCGTCGGGAGCCGTCTCGGCCTTCCACCCGGAACCGGTTCCGGATGCCTATCTCGACCGGTCGGCGCTTCTGCTCCTGCTTCGCCCGCCGGTCTGGAAAGCCAATGCGCAGGACATGGCGATGGTCAATTCGCACCTGGAAGACCAGGAAACCGCCTACAGCACCATCGGGACACCGGCCGTGATACTTGCCGGCAAGGCCGATACCGTCGTCTGGTCGCACCGGCATGGCGGACAGGTCGCGGCGCGCATGCCGCGTGGCGAGATGCGCTGGATTGCCGGTGCCGGCCACAACCTGCACCACCATCACCCGCAAGCCGTGCTGCAGGCCGTCCACGATGTGCGTCGGCAACTGCGCGAAAGCGTGCACTCGGCTGGCGGAGCGGCTTGAGGCTGCCCGCTCGCGGATTTAGTCTCCCCGCCCGTCCCGAGAAGAGGTTTGCGACATGGCTTTCACCGACAACGTGCTTGAAGACTCCGGCCCCATCGACCAGTCCGACGCCATCGGCGGCGCCGCGCGCGAGCAGATCAAGGCCTTTGTCGCCCGGATCGAGCGTCTCGAGGAAGACAAGGCGAATGTCATGGCCGACATGAAAGAGGTCTATGCCGAAGCCAAGTCGATGGGTTTCGACACCAAGATCCTCCGCAAGGTCGTGTCGCTGCGCAAGATCGACCGCCGCGAGCGCCAGGAAGCCGACGCGCTTCTGGAATTGTATCTGGGTGCCGTGGAAGGCTAAGCTGGCCGCCTCCCTGCAAAGGAGGCCCCATGTCTCGCAAGATCGACGAGAAGAAGACGAAGCGCGCCCTGCGCCGCCTCGACCGTGCCCGCAAGGCCGCGGAAGAGGCGGGGACGCCGGATCGCGAGCTGTCTGAATGGGAAGGCGAGTTCCTCGGATCGCTCGAGGAACGGCTGGAGACCTATGGCTCGGCCTTCAACGATCCGGACAAGGGCAATACCGAAGACGCGCTGTCGGCCCGCCAGGCGCTGAAGCTCCGCGAGATCGAGAAAAAGGCGAAGGGCAAGGCGCGGAAGCCGATGTCGCGGGGCAGCGGTTTCCGGCGCAAGACTGTCTCTTTTGCGCCCCGTAGCCGTGACATTCATGATGATCTGGAGCCCGATAGCGGCGACACAGGAGCTATATCGGGTGACATTTCGCCGGATCCGGTGGAAACGCCGGAAACCCGCCGCGCCCGGTTCCGGATTGTCGGCACCTCCGGGGACCCGGAGACGTAGCGGCGTTTTAGCCTCCCGTTAAATCTGATCCCGGTTTGATCGCGCGCCGGCGCGGGCGTGCGGGTATCTTGGGGCGATCAAGAACACGGTATCGCCCATGCCCCACAACATCGCCCTTCTCGGCCAGCTGGAAGCTGCCCTTTTCGACGCCCTCGACGAGGCGGAAGCTGCCGGTCTCGGCACCGAAGCCGGTCGTGACGCCTTCCGCCGGGCCATGGCCTCGCTGGACACCACGGTGGAAAGCCGCACCGAGCGTCTCTACACGCCGCTCGCCGCCGATCCGCTGACCCGGGACTATGTCTCCCATCTCGACGGCCAGCTGAACGGGCTGACCACACGGATCGAGGTCCTGCGCACCCATATCGAACTCGGCCTGGAAACCGGCAGCCGGGAAATCGCCCGGCTCGACGCCTCTCTGACCCGGCTGGCGCGGCAACTGAAAGTCCGCTTCAGCCGCGAGTCGGCGCTTATCCCCGTCTATTTCAGTTGGTGCGACCGCCACCCCGGCGACGCGCTCGCCAGCGCCTGATTCCGTCCCGCAGACGACGGACCGGGCTGGGCAGCCATGTCCGGCCCGGTCCTGTTTTTGGCGCTGGACCAACAGGTTCCCGACCCAAAGAAAACCGGGCCGGAAGGTGAAATCCTTCCGGCCCGGCGTTTGTGCCCCCACCCGGCCTGCCCGTTGAAGTCCCTTTGGCAGGCGAGTTCCGTGTGTCCGGATCAGCCCGCGGCGCGGACCCCGTCGACATCGAGATCGTATTCGCGGACCTTGCGGTAGAGCGTCGAGCGGCCGACGCCGAGGCGACGGGCAACTTCGCTCATCCGGCCGGCATAGGTCTCGATGGCGAACTCGATCAGATCACGCTCGATCTCCTCGAGCGAACGCAGGTGACCGCCCTCGTCCATGATCTCGACCGGGCCCAGATCCGGCGCATTGGCCGCCATCTGCACGATCTCCCCGGCCAGCGTCTCGGCCGCCGAAGCCGGCATTTCGGCCTCGAAATCAGGCGTCAGACCGGAGATCTGCGGGAAGTCCTCGGGCTTGAGCATGTCGCCATCCGAGAGGACGACGGCGCGGAACACCGCATTCTCCAGCTGACGCACATTGCCCGGCCAGTCATAGGCGGCCAGCAGCGCATGCGTTTCCGGCGCGGCGTCGATGATCGACTTGTTTTCCTGGGCGTTGAAACGGCCGATGAAATGGCGCACCAGCGCGGGAATGTCTTCCTTGCGGGCCTTCAGCGAGGGCACTTCGATCGGGAAGACATTGAGACGATAGAACAGGTCCTCGCGGAAATTGCCCGCGGCCACCTGCTCGGCCAGATCGCGATTGGTGGCGGAGACGATCCGCACATTCACCTTGACCGGACGCTTGGAGCCGACCGGATCGACCTCGCCTTCCTGCAGGGCGCGCAGCAGCTTGACCTGCATGTCCAGCGGCAGCTCGCCGATCTCGTCGAGGAAGAGCGTGCCGCCATCGGCTTCCTGGAACTTGCCCATATGCTTGCCGACAGCGCCGGTGAAGGCCCCCTTTTCGTGACCGAACAGGGTGGATTCCACCAGGTTTTCCGGAATGGCGCCGCAGTTCACGGCGACGAAGGGACCGTCGGCACGCTTGGAAGCAGCCATGATGGATCCGGCGACCAGCTCCTTGCCGACGCCGCTTTCCCCGGTGATCAGGATCGGAATATCGGATTGCGCCGCGCGCTCACCCAGACGCACGACCTGTTTCATGGCCGGCGCGCCGGCAATCATGTCGGCAAAGCCCAGCTTGTTCGTCGCCTTGCGCGACAGACGCTGCACTTCGCCCGACAGGTTCTGCACCTTCAGGGCATTGCGGATCGACACCGCGATGCGTTCCGGGCTGGCCGGCTTGACGAAGAAATCGGAGGCCCCGGCCCGCATGGCCGCCACCACCGTCTCGATGCCGCCGGACGCCGTCAGCACGATGACCGGCAGGTCGATCTGCTTGCGTTGCAGGGCTTCCAGGGTCTCCATCCCGTCCATGCCGGGCATGATCAGGTCCAGCAGCATGACGTCGATCCCCGGGGACGCCACGCGATCCAGGGCAGCCTCGCCGCTGTCGGCGGTTTCGGCCTTGTAGCCCTGCTTCTCGATCACCGCCTGCAGAAGGCGGCGCTGTGTCGGATCGTCGTCCACGATCAGAACTGTTTTCACCATCTCACCCACGCCTTTTCGGTCGCCTTGTTTTCGCCGGGCCTTTGGCCTCGCTGTCCGTTCTGGACAGGGCGTTGATGCGAACCGTTATGGGACAGTCTTCTAAATTTCACGTTTAAGACGCGGCAACGACCGGTTAAGCATAAGCCGGGGACCCCGTCCGATTGCGGGGATGCGAGGGAGGCAGAATGCCGCCGGACAACGACACGCCTGCAGGCCGTCCTGCAGCGGACGCCGTACGCTGGCCTTTCGGGACCGGCGATGCGTTCGCACAGCTGCGTGCAGAAGATCACCGTCTGGCACTGATCCACTCCCTGCCCGGCATGGTGATCTGGCCGCTGGTGATGATGGCCCTCGCCTTTGCCTTCCAGTTCGCCGGCGGCTTCCTGTGGGCCCTGGCCGGCAGCCCCAAGGCCATCATCCATCTCGACACGGTTGCCTTTGCCGCGACGGCGCTGGCCTATTTTGCCTTCGCCGCCGTGATGTGGCGGTGGCTGCAGCGCGACGGCGCCCATCGCGGGACCTTCGCATTCTGGCCGCTGCGCGCCTCGGACATCCTGGCGACTTTCCTCGTCATGGTCTTCATGATCTTCGTCGCCGGCCATCTCACCCTGGCCTTCCACGAGTTCGCCATGCTGGACCCCAGCCTGACCCTGTCGGGCGGGGCCACGCGCGACGAGGTCTCCAATGTCGACAATTTCATCCACTCGAATGCGGCGCTCTGGTCGATCATCCTGCTGACCCTGGTCGCCGCCCCGCTGGCCGAGGAGATCCTGTTTAGGGGATGGATGCTGCCCATGATGGTCGCCCGCGGCGTGCCGGCGGTGTTCGCCATCGCGATCTCGGCCCTCGCCTTCGGCCTGCTGCACACACCGCAGGGCCTGATGGTGATGACCTCGACCTTCCTTCTGGGTATCGCTCTGGGCATTGCCCGCATGGCGACCGGCCGGGTGACCGCACCGTTTCTGGGCCATGTCGCCAACAATGCCTGGGCGGTCTTCGCCGTTCCCGCCATTCTCGAACACGTTTCCGCGTGAGATTGACCTTCCCGGAGCGGAGGTCTAGCGCTAGGTCATGAACAAGAAAAACACCGCGGCCTCCCCGCGCCCGCCCGCACCGCTGATCCAGTTCGCTGGAGAAAAACCGCCGGCCCCGGACTGGTTTGCCAATGCCCTGGCCAAGCCGACCGAAGCGGGAGCGGTGACGGTCGAGGGCGCGACGGTGTGCTGGAAGGCCTGGGGCCAGCGCGGCATGCCCGGACTGATCCTCGTTCACGGCGGCGTCGCCCACAAGGACTGGTGGGACAGTATCGCGCCCTTCCTGGCCGACACGCGCCGCGTCGTGGCGCTCGACCTCACCGGCATGGGCGACAGCGATCACCGCGAGCGCTACTCGATGGACACCTACGCGCGCGAGGTTATTGCCGCCGGCGAGACCGGTGGCGCCTTCGACGCGGGCAAGCCCTTCCTGGTCGGCCATTCCTTCGGCGGTTTCGTGTCGCTGGCAACGGCCACAGATCACGGCGAGAAATTGCGCGGCGTGGCCGTGCTGGACAGCCCGATCCGGCCCGCCGACGAACAGCGCCGCTCCTCGCCGCCCAGCCGGGGCGGCACGGTCTACCCCAGTTTCCAGGCCGCCATGGAGCGCTTCCGCCTGCTGCCGGAACAGCCCTGTGCCAACGCTTTCCTGCTGGATCATATCGCGCGCCAGAGCCTGAAACAGGCGACCCGGCCCGACGGCTCGCCCGGCTGGACCTGGAAGTTCGATCCGAAACTCTGGGACAAGCTGCATTACGACCGCCCGCCGCCGGCCCAGCTGGCCGACCGGCTGAATACGCGCGTTGCCCTGTTCCGCGGCCAGGACAGCCGTCTCGTCACCGACGAGATCTGGGCCTTCATGCGCGAGACCTTCGGTCCGGAAACCTCGATGATTTCCATCCCCGACGCTCAGCACCACCTCATCCTCGACCAGCCCATCGCCGTCGCCGCCGCACTGGAAGTGCTCACGGGCCCGGGCTGGGGGGTGTAGGTTTCTCCCTTCTCCCCTTCCGGGGAGAAGGTGCCGCGAAGCGGCGGATGAGGGGCGCGCGCCAGCGCCGCAAAGAGTCTTTGAATGGCCGCTCCGCGGCCACCCCTCACCCTTCGTTGCTTTCAACAGGCCCCCGGCCTGTTGAATTCGCTCCGCGAACCGCGCCTCAGTCCTCTCCCCGGCGGGGGAGAGGGGGAAGTGAGAGGCGCCGAAACCAGGGCTCGCCCCGCTTGCGGGGGAGCTGTCCGCGAAGCGGACTGAGGGGGCGGTGCGGAGCACCGCAGAGCGCGGCAGCGCGCATTCACTCACCCCCATCGCCTCACTGCGCTCGGCACTTCCCCCGCTTCGCAGGGGAAGCCTGATGTGCATGCCCCACCCTATTCCGGATGCGAGTCCAGTTCTTGGGCGACGTCTGTGGGGATGTCGGCGGGGCGGGAGGTGAAGGTGTTTTTCAGGGCACCGAAGATCGCCGCCAGAACGACGAGTGCCAGCCAGACGCCGCCGATCTGCAGCGCGCGCTGCGGCAACGGGTCGATATAGCCGAAATCGCGATAGGCCAGCCCCACCAGCGCGCCATAGACGCAAAGGGCAATCACGGCTGACCAGACGGCAAACGGTATTTTCATGGCGGCGCCCTCCCTTGACGGGAAAGCTAGCAAGCGCGGTGCCAGCTCACAACCAGCCGCGCTCGCGGGCGAGGCGGGCTGCCTCGATCCGGTTGGCGGCGCCCAGTTTGGAAATGGCGCTGTGCAGGTAATTGCGCACCGTGCCCCGTGCCAGCCCCTCGGCCTCGGCGATGGCGGGACTGTCCATGCCGGCTTCGGCCAGACGCAAAAGCCGCCGCTCGGTATCGGTCAGCGGATCGGCCTCGCTCCAGGCCTGTTCGGCCAGGCCGGGCGCGATGACCCGTTCGCCGGCCGCGACACGGCGCACGGCTTCGGCGAGCTCGGCCGAGGGCGTGTCCTTGAGCAGATAACCGCCCACGCCCGCCTCCAGCGCCCGGCGCAGATAGCCGGGCCGGTCGAATGTGGTGACGATCAGCACACGCGTCTTCGCGCCGTCGCGGCGCAGCTGGGCGGCCAGTTCCAGACCGGTGAGACCGGGCATTTCGATATCGGTGACGAGAACGGCCGGTTCGTGGCGGCGCACCAGATCCAGCGCCTCGCGGCCGGTCGCCGCCGTGCCGGCCACGGCGATATCGCTTTCCAGCGACAGGAGCGTCGCCAGCGCATCGCGCAGCATGGTCTGGTCTTCGGCAATGACGATATCGATCATGAGGCCGTGCCCCCCCTGCCCGCCGGCCAGACTGCGCGCAGGCCACTGCCGCGCCCGTCCAGCCCGCGTACGGTGTGAAGCGTCATGCCCGCCTCGGCCAGCCGCTGGCGCAGCCCGTCCAGCCCCCGGCCGGCGAAACGGGCGCCGCCGCGGCCATCATCGGCCAGGGTGAGCACCAGACCTGCCTCGTCCGTGCGCAGGGAGATGGCGACACGGCGCGCACCGGCATGGCGCAGCACATTGGTCGCGCCTTCGCGTACCACCATGCCGAACGCCCCGGCGGCCATATCGGACAGGTTTGCGTCGGCAGGCAGATCGAGGCTCACCTCCAGCCCGGCATCGCGCAGGCGGCCGGCGATCTCGCCGGCGACCTCGGCCAGCGGCCGTACCCGCAGCCCGGTGACCGCCTCGCGCACCTCGGCCAGGGCATCGCGGCCGATCTGCTGGATCGCCGTCAGTTCCGCCCGCGCCCGTTCGGGATCGGCATCGAAGAGACGATTGGCGAGGTCGGCCTTCAGCGTGACGACCGACAGTGTGTGGCCCAGAAGGTCGTGCAGGTCGCGGGCGATGCGCTGGCGCTCGGCCTCGACGGCGCGAGCGGCGGCATCGGCCTCCATCTCCTCGCGCACGGCCTCGCGTTCCTCGCTGCGGGCCGACCAGGCCGTCGCCGCCGCGATAATCGCGCCGAACACGAGATAGGCCAGTCCATAGAGCCAGGGCACGCCGGTTGCCAGACAGCCGGCCACCAGGGCGGCGAGCCAGGCGACAAGGCCGATGCGCTGCCACTGCCGGTCGCGGATGCGCGCCATCATGGCGACGGCAAAGATCAGATAGACCGCGGCGCCCGGATTGACCGTCAGCAGCCAGAACCCCAGGAGCTGGACCGCCAGCGCCGCCGGCAGGCTGGTCCAGTCGCGGCGGATCATGGCGAAGACGAACAGGCAGAGGAAAAGCGCCGTCGCCACGATCGTGACGGCCAGGGTCTCGCCCACCGGCACGCCGTAGAACCAGGGCGCAAACGGCAGCACCAGATAGACCAGATAGATCCAGGGCCGGTGGGGCGAGAGATGCCGCCACCACCGGCCTTGCGTCTTCACGTTTTGCAGGCGTGCCTTCACGCGGGCTGCTCCGTCATCGCCGTGGCCTGAAGGCCCTTCTTACGGCGCAAACGGCCCAGTTCCCAGCGCATCCCGCCCGCGGCCAGCAGGTAGAGCGCGGCAACGGTCAGCGGCAGCACGTCGAAGCGGCCTTCCGGGAAGGCATACCAGAGCACGGTCACGGCAGCGACGCGCACAATGGCGTGGATCAGGCAGACGCGGCTGCCATAGGTCCAGCCGATGACCGGCCAGTGCAGCGTCATGCCGATCGCCAGGCTGAGCGGGGCGGCGTCCGGCGAGATGCCCAGAACGACGAAATGTATCGGCCACAGCATGTTGATCGACATCACCGACAACAGGCCGACACCGGCGATCGGCGATTTCGACTTCATGAAGGGCGAGGCGAGGGGTTTCTGCAGCAGGAGGCCCAGCGGGAAGATCATGCCGGACATGGCCGCGGCGGTCAGCGCCCAGTCTGCCGCCGGCAGGTAGCGGCTGAGCACGGCGAGGGCGATCCAGTAGATGGCGCCCGCCACGGGCAGGGAAATACCGCCGCCGGCGTCGAGATAATACTGGTCCTTGACGGCCTGCAGCTGGGTTTTGAAATCGTCGGTCATGAGAGGCTCCGGTGTTCGTGTCCGGAGCCACTCTCGCGCAGCAGCGGTCCGGGCGGCAGAAACAGGTCTCACCGATCGCGCATGACAGGTGTCATGCCGCACAGTGCGCGGCCGGCGGCAGCCCGCATCTTGGCGGGCCGCGCAACGCGTGCTATCCGCTCGGGCACATGGCATCTTTTTGACAGGGGTTGCAGCAATGGCGGCTGATCACGTTCGCGGCGAGATGGACATTTCCCAGCACAAGTCCACGTTCGACGGTTTCATGGCCGTCAGCACCTGGGGCTCTCTGCTCACCGGCGTGACGGTGCTCTACCTCACGCTCGCCTTTGCCGTCGGCCTGGACTGGCTCGCCTCGCTGATCGGCGTCGCCATTGTCGGCGTCATCGCCGGCCTCGTCCTGCAGATGAAGATGAGCTGGTATGTGACCGTGGGCGGCCTGTTCGTGTTCGGACTGGTCTGCGGCGGCGTGGTGCAGCTCTTCAGCCTCGCGCTCGGCGGTTAAATCTGCCTCGCCGGCAGCGCTATACTGCACTGCACAAAGAAATTTTTCTGCAGGCCTTCCCCTTCGGGAAGAATTCGACCATGCTCGCCGCAAACAAGCCAAAAAGCGGCGGGAGACCATGCGAATTGCTATTCTGAAGGAGCGACATGCGGGTGAGACCCGCGTGGCCGCGACCCCTGAAACTGTCAAGAAATTCGTCGGTGCCGGCCATGAGGTCGCCATCGAGAAGGGCGCCGGCGTGGCTGCGGCCATTCCGGACGACGCCTTCGCCGAGGCCGGTGCGACCATCGGCACGGCAGCGGCAACGCTGAAGGGCGCCGAGGCGCTGTTCGGCGTGCGCACACCGGACGAGGCGACGCTCGCCAAGCTGAAGGGCGTGCTGCTCGTCTGCCATCTCGAACCGCACGGAAACACCGCGAAAGCCGAGGCCCTGGCCAAGGCCGGGATCGACGCGCTGGCGATGGAATTCGTGCCGCGCATCACCCGCGCCCAGGCGATGGACGCCCTGTCCTCCCAGGCCAATCTCGCCGGCTATCGCTCGGTGATCGAAGCCGCGGAACTCTATGGCCGCGCCTTCCCGATGATGATGACGGCGGCCGGCACGGTTGCCCCGGCCAAGGCCTTCGTCATGGGCGTCGGTGTTGCCGGCCTGCAGGCCATCGCCACGGCCCGCCGCCTCGGGGCCGTCGTCACCGCCACGGATGTGCGTCCGGCGGTGAAGGAACAGGTCGCCTCGCTGGGTGCGAAATTCATCGCCGTCGAGGACGAGGAATTCAAGCAGGCCGAGACGGCCGGCGGCTATGCCAAGGAAATGTCCAAGGAATACCAGGCGAAACAGGCCGAGCTCATCGCCAGCCATATCGCCAAGCAGGACGTGGTCGTCACCACCGCCCTGATCCCCGGACGCCCGGCCCCGAAACTCGTCTCCAAGGCGATGGTGGAAAGCATGAAGCCCGGTTCGGTGATCATCGACCTGGCCGCGCCCACCGGTGGCAATTGCGAGCTGACCAAGGCCGACGAGGTGGTCGAGCACAAGGGCGTGAAGATCGCCGGCTTCGCCAACCTGCCGGCCCGGCTCGCCGCCGACAGTTCCGCGCTCTACGCGAAAAACCTCGCCAACCTGCTGCCGCTGCTCGTCGACGATGACGGCAAGAAGGCGCCGCACTGGGACGATGAAGTCATCCAGGGCATGGCGCTGACCAAGGACGGCGAGGTGGTGCACCCGAGCCTGGTGAAGGAAGGCGCGTGATAGTCGCACTCCTCCGCAACGTCCTGTCGTGGCTGGCGGCCGCGGCCATTGCGATTGGAGTGATCCTGCTGTTCATCGGTGTGTTCTCCGGAATTCTGCTGTCGACCGAACCGCTTGACCAATTCGGCCAGCAGCCCGGCCTCAGCGCCGACGCTAAACTTGTCACTTTCGCCGGAGGCATTTCAGCCCTTCTCATTGGCGCTGTTCTGCTCTTCGGCCGGAGCCAAATTGGAGGTTTCAATGGAAGCCGTTGATCCCGTCATCTTCCGCCTGGCGATCTTCGTCCTGGCGGTCTTCGTGGGCTATTACGTCGTCTGGTCGGTGACCCCGGCCCTGCACACGCCGCTGATGGCCGTCACCAATGCCATTTCCTCGGTCATCATTGTCGGCGCCCTTCTGGCCGCCACGGCCACGGCCGGCAGCGAGGTCGCAGGCCAGGCCGCGTCCGGCGGCGGTGCGGGCTTCTCGCGCGGGCTGGGCTTCGTCGCCATCATCCTGGCGAGCGTGAACATCTTCGGGGGCTTCCTGGTCACCCGGCGCATGCTGGCCATGTACAAGAAGAAGGAGCGCTAGACATGTCCGTCAATCTGGCTGCCCTCCTCTATCTCGTCTCCGGCATTCTCTTCATCCTGGCCCTGCGCGGCCTGTCGAGCCCGGAAACCGCCCGCCGCGGCAATCTGTTCGGCATGGCCGGCATGGCGCTGGCAATCGTTACCACCCTGCTGGCCGTCGACCTCGACGCGCTGTCGCTGGTGCTGATCGTGGCCGGTATCGCCATCGGCGGCGGTGTCGGTGCGGTGATCGCACGGCGCGTGCCGATGACCGCGATGCCGCAACTGGTCGCCGCCTTCCACTCGCTGGTCGGCATGGCGGCCGTACTGGTCGCCGCGGCCGCGCTCTACGCGCCGAACGCCTTCCACATCGCCGACGCGCTGGGCAATCTGAAACAGCTCTCCCTGTTCGAACTGTCGCTGGGCACCGCGATCGGCGCCATCACCTTCTCCGGTTCGGTGATCGCCTTTGCCAAGCTCAACGGCAACATGTCCGGCGCACCGATCATCCTGCCCGCCCGGCACATCCTGAACATCGCCATCGGCGTCTTCATCGCCCTGATGATCGCCTTCCTGATGGCCTCGGGCGGCGATGCGAAACTCGCCTTCTGGCTGATCACCGTCGCGGCCCTCGTGCTGGGCATCACGCTGATCATCCCGATCGGCGGCGCCGACATGCCGGTGGTGGTGTCGATGCTGAACTCCTATTCCGGCTGGGCCGCCGCCGCGTTGGGCTTCACGCTGGAGAACACGGCACTGCTGGTCACCGGTGCGCTGGTCGGTTCGTCCGGCGCAATCCTGTCCTACATCATGTGCAAGGGCATGAACCGCTCCTTCATCTCGGTGATCCTGGGCGGGTTCGGCGCCGACAGTGCCGCAGCCGGCGATGCCGGTCCGCAGGGCAATGCCAAGATGGGCTCGGCCGACGACGCCGCCTTCGTGATGAAGAATGCCGGCAAGGTCATCATCGTGCCGGGCTATGGCATGGCCGTCGCCCAGGCGCAGCACGCGCTGAAGGAAATGGCCGACATGCTGAAGGAGGAAGGCGTCGAGGTCTCCTACGCCATCCACCCGGTCGCCGGCCGCATGCCGGGACACATGAACGTCCTGCTGGCCGAGGCCCAGGTGCCCTATGACGAGGTGTTCGAGCTGGAGGATATCAACTCCTCCTTCTCCAATGCCGACGTCGCCTTCGTGATCGGCGCCAATGACGTCACCAATCCGGCCGCCGAGGACGATCCCGGCTCGCCGATCTACGGCATGCCCGTCCTGCAGGTCTGGAAGGCCCGCACCGTCTTCTTCGTGAAACGCTCGCTGGGCTCCGGCTATGCCGGGGTGGAGAACCCGCTCTTCTTCCGCGACAACACGATGATGCTGCTGGGCGACGCCAAGAAAATGGTCGAGAGCATCGTCAAGGCGCTCGACTGACGGATCCCGGGAAGCGGCGCGACGATGTGACCGCTTCCCGTTCCGCCCCCGTCACGCATGATGCCCGCGCGCCGGATCGGAAGGGGCATGTCATGCATACGGTTCTGGGCTGGTTCTGCTTTCTCGTCCTGTCGGCGACAGCCGGTCTGCATGTCTATTGGGGACTGGGCGGCCTCTGGCCGGCCGATAATGCGGCCACCCTGTCGCGCACCGTGATCGGCACGCACAGCGGTGTCATGCCGCCGGCCGGACTGACGCTCGTCGTTGCGGTCCTGATCTTTGCCGCCGGCGGTTTTGCCTTCGCGCGCGGCGTCCTGGCCTGGGACTCGCTGATCCTGCTGCGGGTACCGCTGGCGGGCCTGGCCCTGATTTTCCTGCTGCGCGGCGCGGTGACCTATATGCCCGGCCCCTTCGCACAGGCCGCCGAACCCTTCGCCCACCTCAACGCGGTCTATTTCTCGCCGCTCATCCTGGCATTGGGTGGTGCCTTCGCCGCGCTGGCCCTGTCGCCTCGGCAATAGGGTCTGACGCTGGTTCTAGAGCAGTGCGGGGACCACGCTCCGCACCAGGAAGACCGCGAATAACACCATCAGCACCGATACCAGATTGCCGACGAGGAAGTAGTTCTTCATCTCGTCATGGTCCGGGCTCTCATCGCTCATCCGGTTGGCCAGCTTGACCGCGGCGAACAGGGTCAAAACGTGCGGATAGCCCATCAGCAGACCGGCATAGAGCATCAACCTCTCCAGCACGCCCTTCACCGTCTCGATATCGAACCAGCTCCCCGTCTCGCGCTCGCCGGGCAACGCCAGCCGCAGCCAGCGGAAGAGGAAAAGGCCGGCGACCTCCATCACCAGGAAGATGCCGGCCGCAGCTGCGCTTTCAGCGATCATCATCCCTCCTCCGACGGGGAGGCCAGTCCCCGATCCAGAATCGTCAGCAGCGCCGATTGCAGCGCCCGGTACTCTTCGACGAGCAGCGTCCTGCGGCGGCGGTAGACGCTGGTGCGATCGCGGTCGAGCCGGTCGGCGGCTACGCTGTCGTCCGGCTCTTCCAGCAGAACCGCCGCATAGGGTCGCTCAACGTCGTTCCAGCGCGCCAGCAGACCTTCCAGCGCCAGCAGAATGTCTGCGGCGGCAGCCGTGAGCGTCACATCTCCCAGCTCAATCGTGCAGCGTGTCCTGCGGCGCTTCTGGGTCGGCTTTTCGGTCAGTAGCTGGCGTGCCCGCGTCAGGCCCGGCCCGAGCATGCCATGGGCGATGTCCGGGTTTATCGGCGTTTCGATACCGCCCTCCAGTATGACATAATGCAGGTCGATCGGCGGATCGGCCTCAAGGCACAGCGCATCAAGAGCAAAAACGATGCGCATGGCAGCTTCCGCCGAAGCGACGACGCCCTGGAATTCGTCGCCCAGCGTGACCGTGAGCGGAGAACGGATATCGTCGGCCTGCGTGTCGTTGATCGTGGCGACAACGCCGGCCAGCCAGTCTCGAACCCGCCCCGCCTCGCGCCGAGAACTCGCCGTCACATCGCCCATAAGGATAATATTATTTTGCATCATTTGTGCAAAATATCACAATATGCATATTATCTGCAACACATCTAACCCACACTAGCGACGCCGCGATAGACAAAGCCCGCGATCCGGGGCGTGCGCGGCGTATAGGCCGCATCCATCGTGTCGATGTGAAACCCGCCCTGTGCGATCAGCCGGTCCATCGGACGGGCGAGATGGCAGCCGCCGCCGATCCGCTTCCAGACCGGTTCGATGCGTCTTTGCCAGCGCGCGACCCCGGCATCCGGCGCCAGCCCGTGTTCCAGGAAGATCAGCCGCCCGCCCGGCCGGAGCACCCGCCGCATCTCGGCGAGCGCGGCCGGCGCGTCGGGAATGGTGCACAGGGTGAAGGTCAAAAGCACGGTGTCGACGCTGTTATCGTCCAGCGGCAGGGCCTCACCGGGCGCGTCGAGCAATTCCACCGGCACAGCCTGGCGCGCAATGGCCCGGCGCGCCTTTACCCGCATGCCCGCCGACGGCTCGACACCGATCACCCGTTCAACGCGGGCGGCGTCGTAGAAGGGCAGGTTCGTGCCCGATCCCAGACCGACTTCCAGCACCACGCCGCCGGCCTGCGGCACCATGGCCCGGCGGTGTTTCTCGATCGGCCGCGCGCCGCAGGCACAGGCGATCAGGTTGGGCAGGATGCGTTCGTCGTAAAACCCCATCACTCCATCCTGTGAAAATGGAAGGGCACGGTTTCCACGCGCCCGTCCGGGCGGCGCATGTCGAGAAAGGCTTTCAGCCCCGTCTCGCCATCGCGCTCCAGCACCAGGCCCGAGAAGATCACGCGATCGCCGTCCAGTGCAAGAAACCCGAAACTCACCTGTTCACCGTTTTCCTCCCAACCGGTGAAGTCGCGGTTGAAGTGCTTCACGTGATAGCCGAACGCCCCGTCGGGATTGTGGCCGATCATCAGCATTTCGGAGAATTGCAGCGCGCCGTCGGCACTGTACTGGAAGGCGCCGACCAGCTCGCCGGACGCGGTGCGCATCCAGCATTCCGACATCTCGCCCGCAAAGCCGGGCCCGGCCCAGCACCCTTCCAGCCAGCCAAGTGCAGCGAGAACCTCGTCCGGCTCGCTCGCCTTCGACGGCGCCGAGAGCAGGCCCAGCCAGACCGTCGCAATCAGAAAGACACGCATTTGAAACCCTCCGGCAGCCCGCACTGCCCGTCTGGCAGCGACGGCGTTGACACTAGGCCATAATCGGGAGAAAGGCGTTCCATGCCTTGCGACATTCTTGCGTTGCGCAAAGCGCGCGCCATACTTGACCGCGCAGACGTGTTCGGCCGACTTGCGCCCTTCGATCCGCGCTGGGTCGGCTCGATCCCGCTGGATGTGCATGGACCGGACGCCGATGCCGATATTGCCTGCACCGCCGGACCGGATCTCGCTGTCTTTCGCGACGCCCTGATCGCCGCTTTTCCCGATGCAGCCGTCGCCGACAATGAGCATGCCGGCGAAGCCTCGGTGATCGCCCGGCTGACGCTGGAGGGCATGCCGGTGGAGATTTTCGGCCGCTGCCGCCCGGTGGAAACCCATGAAAGCTATATCCACTGGCTGGCCGAGGATCGCCTTCTGACCCTGGCCGAAGACCGGTTTCGCGACGATATCCGCGCCGCCAAGGCCGGCGGGCTGAAGACCGAACCGGCCTTTGCCCGGGTGCTGGGCCTGGGCGGCGATCCGTTTGCCGAACTCCTCAAGCTCGCCTCACCCGGCGACGACGCCCTGCGAACGCTGATCAGACGCGCCGGCTATGCCACGAGGGGCGCAGCGTCCTAGCTGCCGCCCGGTCCCGGGTCGGTGCCGGTGCGCAGCCAGCCGGTGATCGAGACGCGTGCGCCACGCACCTTGTCGCCGACACGCGTCACGGCGTGCGGCTGCGGCACCTTGAACATCGACAGCGTATTGCCGCGCGGCACGAAGGCTGTTTCGACACTGCCGCCGGGGCCGTAGAATTCCAGCAAGCCGCCCCAGCCCTTTTTCCAGCCATCGGACAGGGTGAGCACATAGGCCGCGACTCGGTTCTTGCCGGCCACGCCATCATCATGCGTGGTCAGGAAGTGGCCGCGCGTATAGCGGGTCAGCTGGGCGTCAGCGAAGGCGATATCCGGCGCGTCGAGGATGGTGCGCATGGGATCGAGAAAGCGATCGGAATTGATCAGCTCGAACAGGTCGCACAGCGCCGGCACTTCGCGGCGCAGCTCGCCGCGGTGCCATTTGTCGTAGATCGAGTAGGTGTCGTAGAGATAGCCGAAGCCGCGCCTGGCTTCGGCATCGACATGGCGCTGGAACTCGGCCTTCTGGGCCGGAGACTGTTGCCCCATCGCCGCGGAATCGAGATCGAGATGGCGGCCGTTGAGCTTGGTCACCAGCGTCCAGCGCGGCACCGTATCGATGGCCGCACGCGCCGCCGCCAGCGTGTCATCGTCCAGCAGGCTTTCCACCTGGCAGCGCGTGGTGTCCGCCATCGCCTGGCGCGGCGTTTCGATATCCAGAGTGGGCGAAAGTGCAGACATGTCTTCCTCGTTCCGGGCCGTGCGGCATAGCTCTGGTTTTTGAGTGGTCGCATTTTCGAACCGCAAAACCGGTCCCCACTTTTGCTGAAAATGCTCTAAGCACAACCGGCGCAGCGCGGCGTTGCCGGATCAATCTCCAGCCGCCGCGCTTCGATCGTTTCACCGCATTCCACGCACCAGCCGTATTCGTCATTCTCCAGCCGTTCGAGCGCGGCGTCGATGCGACGTATTTCCTGCGCCCGCCGGGCCTCGGCCGCCTTGGCCATCGCCTGCACCTGCAGGGAATCCTGGCGTGACAGACGCCCGACCGATTGCTGGTCGAGCGCCACGGGCTGTCGGTCCTCGCGCGCAGAGGCAGACAGATCCCGCAATTCCTCGCGCAGCGCGAGAAGCCGCGATCTCGCAGTTTCCGGCTCGATGGACATGATCTCCCCGACTGTCTGGCAGCGCTCACTATCGCCCCGCAGGCGGCGCGCCCCAAGACCGCGCTGCAGCCGCCCGCCCGGCGGCGGACCGGGCCGGGAGGGACGTTTTGCTGTTCAATACCGGTGGATCACGGCGCGGCGCACCTCTAGTTTCGCAGGACACGATACTGAGGGGCATCATGTCAGAGACCATTCTCGCCTTGGACGGCGTTTCGAAGACGTTCAACGGCAAGCCCGCCGTCCGCGATGTCAGTTTTTCCGTGGAACGCGGCCAGATTACCGGTTTCCTGGGGCCGAACGGCGCCGGCAAGACCACCAGCCTGCGCATGTCGCTGGGCATTCTCACGCCCGACCGCGGCACGGTTTCGCTGTTCGGCGGCCCGCCGCGGCCGGCGGCGCTCGACCGCGTCGGCTTCCTGCCGGAAGAGCGCGGCATTTATCGCAAGATGAAGGTGATCGATGTGATCGTCTTCTTCGCCCGGCTGAAGGGCGTCGCCCCCGCCGAGGCCCGCCGCCGCGGCCTGCAGATGCTCGAGGAATTCGGTCTCGCCGAGGTCGCCGAGAGCAAGGTGAAGACCCTGTCCAAGGGCATGGCCCAGAAGGTCCAGATCATCTCGACCCTGGTGCACGAGCCGGAATTCATCATTCTCGACGAGCCTTTCTCGGGCCTCGACCCGGTGAACCAGTATGCGCTGGAGCAGGTGGTGCGCCGGCAGGCCGAGGCCGGGCGTACCGTGCTGTTCTCGACCCATGTGATGGAGCACGCCGAACGCCTGTGCGACAAGATCGTGCTGATCGCCAAGGGCCGGAAGGCTTTCGACGGCACGGTCGCCGAGGCGCTGGGCCAGGTGCCGCGCCGGGTGACGCTGGAGATCGTGTCCGATCATGATCTTTCCCAGGTGCTGGCCGGCAAGGGCGAGGTTCACCGCGAGACCCAGGGCGAGCAGGAGGTCTGGATCGTCGATCTGGGTCCCGGCGTCGATGCCCAGGACATACTCAAGGCCTGTGTCGATGCCGATGTGAAGCTGACCCGGTTCGAACCGGTGCGCGCCCACCTGCACGATGCCTTTGTCCATCTCGTCGGCCGCGAAGCCGCCGCCCCGGAAGCGGAGACCGTCTGATGCGCAATATCTATCTCATCGCCCGCCGCGAATTCCTGTCCTATGTCGCGACCTGGGGCTTCTGGCTGTCGCTGCTCTCCGTGCCGCTCTTCATGGCACTGGGCTTCGGCATGCCGATCCTGATCGAGAATTCCCAGCCGACCCGCTACTACGTGCTGGTCGACGAGACCGGTGGCCGTCTGGAAGAGGCCGTGTTCGAGCAGATCGCCCGGTCCCGCGAGGACCAGGCCGAACAGGTGCGCGAGGCCGCACGCGAAATGCTCGGCGACAATCCGCAGCTCGGCGCGGCCATCGACAATTCGATGCAGCTGGACAATGACGGCTATATCCGCGTCGAGGCCGGCACGACCGATCTCAACGAGTTGCGGCCCTATCTGACCGGCGATGCCGAGCTGGAAACGGCCGACGGCCCGCAGCCGCTGTTTGCCGCCATCTTCCTTAGCGAGCCCGTGCCGGGCCGTGTCGAGATGGCCTACTGGAGCACCAATCTGACCGACCGCGACCTGCGCCGCGATATCCGCGACGCCCTGCGCGATTACATGCATTTGCGCCATCTGGTGGAGAATGGCGTCGACCCGGCGCTGATCGAGGCGGCCGAAGACCTTGAGCCCGTGGTGCGCGAGCTCAATCCGGAACGCACCGACGAGGCCGCCGAAGTCACCGAAAGCGAACGCCTGCCCATCGTGATGGGTGTGGCGACCGCCTTCGGCCTGTGGATCGTGATCTTCTCGGTGGTGAACATGCTGCTCACCGCGATGATCGAGGAGAAGGGCAACAAGGTGCTGGAAATGATGCTGGCCTCGGCCCGGCATCACGAGATCCTCACCGGCAAGCTGCTCGGCGTGGCGGCCGTCTCCGCCACCCTGCTGATCTTCTGGGGCGGCCTCGCCTCGATCGGCGGACTGGCGATCCAGCAATTGATGGCGGCCGCCGACATTCCGGCTGCGGAAATCCTGGCCGCCCTGTTCGATCCGGCACTGCTGGGCCCGGCGATCGGCTATTTCATCGTCGGCTATCTGATGTATGGCGCGGTCTTCCTGGCGATCGGTTCGCTGTGCGAGACGATCCAGGACGCCCAGACGCTGATGAGCCCGATGATGCTGGTGATGATGATGCCGCTCTTCCTGGTGATGATGGCCATCGACGCGCCCGATTCGCCTATCGTGGCGATCGCCAGCTGGATCCCGCTGTGGACCCCCTTCATCATGCTGGTCCGCCTGCCCCAGGATATCGGCATGATCGAGATCATCGGCTCGACCCTCGGCATGGTGGTCACCGCCATGATCGTGATCTGGGGCGCGGGCGTGCTGTTCCGCATGGGCGCCCTCAACCAGGCCAACCAGGACACGGTGAAGAGCTGGTTCCAGTTCGGCGGCAAGAAGAAGGCGGCGGGGTAGGGCGGCGCGGCGCCTGCCGCACACCCCTTTCCGTCAACGCCACCAACAACCGTCATTCCGGCGAAGGCCGGAACCCAGGTCATAGGATCGGGTTGAGCCAAGTTTGGCACGATACTGTTCTGAGATCTGGGTCCTGACTGACGCCTGCGCCCGCGAAGGCGGGGGTCAGGATGACGGATTGTGGGGGCAGCAGAAACCTCGCCCTGACGGACCGCAATCCCCAAAAGGAAAACGCCGCGCCCCGGATCCGGGACGCGGCGTTTTCGCGAAACCTGTAATAAGGTCTGGCGACCCTAGCGGCGACCGCCACGCTTCGCGATGAGACCCTCGCGCTGAGCCCGCTTGCGGGCCAGCTTGCGCGCACGGCGAATGGCTTCAGCCTTTTGGCGAGCCTTCTTCTCCGACGGCTTTTCATAATGATTGCGGCGCTTCATCTCGCGGAAAGTACCTTCCCGCTGCATCTTCTTTTTCAGCGCGCGGAGCGCTTGCTCCACATTATTGTCGCGCACAACGATCTGTACGATGGCTCTCTCTCCATTATCTGGACGCAAGGACCATCCTCACGCCGCTAGTTCGCCAGAGGCGGGGCTACTACCAGAGCTGCGACGCCGTGTCCACTCTGTCAGCGCACACGGGCGTAGTGACGCGCAGGCGCGTCTGGTCTAGGAATGACGCATGACCGATGCCACTTCTGACACCCGATTCCGTAAGTCTACCACACGCGACGCCCTGCTGCAGCCCATGCTGGCCCATGCCGCCTTCGACGGCTGGACGGCAGACAGTTTCCGCGCCGCCTGCGCCGATGCCGGGATCGATGAGGGCCAGGCCCGCCTGGCCTGCCCGCGTGGCGAGCTGGACATGCTGGTGCACTGGTCGCGTCGGCTGGACGAGGCCGTGCTGGACGCGGTGAAGGCGGCAAACCTCGCGGAGATGAAGATCCGCGAACGTGTACGCTTTGGCGTCACGGCGCGCCTGGAAGCCCTCTCGGGACATGAGGAAGCCGCCCGCCGGGCCCGCGCCCGCCTGATGTTGCCTGATGCCGCTGCAGAGGGTCCGCAATTGCTGTGGGCGACCGCAGACACGATCTGGCGCGCCATCGGCGACACCTCGACCGACGTCAATTTCTACTCCAAGCGGACGATTCTCTCCGGCGTCTTCGGCACGACCCTGGTCGCCTGGCTCAATGAGAGCGATGCCGCAAAGCCCGACGCCCGCGCCTTTCTCGACCGCCGCATCCAGAACGTGATGGATTTCGAGAAAACCAAGGCCCAGCTGACGAAAATGACTGCCGACCTGCCCGACCTCGCCGGCCTGCTCGGCAAACTGCGCTACGGCCCGGGACCGCGGGTTTAGCTAATTGGCTAGCCTTCCCACCGCGGAGAGGCATACCAGGCCTGCTCGGCAGGCACCTGGACAAGATCGCGCTCGGGCCAGCGCAGGGCGGTGAGATGGCCGCCGAAGACGCAGCCGGTATCCACACAGACGACATTATTGTGCTCGCGCACATCGGGTTCGGCGACATGGCCGTGCACGACGGTCGCCGTACCGGAGTAGTTGCGTGCCCAGTTGCGGCGGACGGGCAGGCCGTGCAGGTCCCGCTCGCCCGTCACCTCGCCGAACATGGCAAAAGCCCGCACCCGGGTCGTGTCCTCGCCATGCATGTCGGCATGCACGCCGGCATGGGCGACCACCAGCTCACCGCCATCCAGCAGCAGATGGTGCGGCAGGCTGTCGATGAAGGCCGCGACCTGACGGCAAAAGGCGTCACTCTCGCGGCGGAACTGGGCGATCGTGGCGTCGAGCCCGTGGCTCACCTTCACATCGCGCCCGGCCAGCCAGCGGCGGAACTTGTCGTCATGATTGCCGACCACGCAATAGCCCGCCCCGGTCTCCACCAGATGCATGGCCAGACGCATCACGTCCGGCGTACGCGGTCCCCGGTCGACCAGATCGCCCAGCAGGACCGCCTTGCGTCCCTCGGGATGCCTGATGCGGTAGTCGCGTGAGCCGGCCACGCCCTCATAGCGCACCTCATAGCCCAGCCGGTGCAGCAGCCGCTCCAGCTCGCCGGCACAGCCATGCACATCCCCGATCAGATCGAACGGGCCGCTGTCATCGATGAAACGGTCGGGTGCGGTGGGATTTGCCATCATGTCCATGCCCCCAATATGGGGCCCGGGACAGCCGAGTGCGAACCCCTAAAGCGGGGAGAGCCGGTTTACATGGCCCATCTTGCGGCCGGCGCGCACGGCGCGCTTGCCATAAAGATGCAGGCGGGCCTGCGGATCGGCCGCAAGCGCCGCCCAGTCATTGGCGTCCTCGCCGATCAGATTCGTCATCACACAGGCCGAGTGCGGCGACGGATCGCCCAGCGGCCAGCCGGCCACGGCGCGCATATGCTGTTCGAACTGGCCGCAGCCGCAGGCATCCATGGTCCAGTGGCCGGTATTGTGGACGCGCGGCGCGATCTCGTTGACTACCAGCCCGTCGGGACCGAGGTCGAAAAGCTCGACCGCGAAGACACCGACATGCTGCAGCCCGCCGCCGATGGCGCGGGCGATCTCCAGCGCGCGGGCCTGGGTCGCCGCATCGACGCCGGTTGCGGGTGCGTGGGTCTGTTTGAGAATGCCGTCGCCGTGGATGTTCTCGCCCAGCGGCCAGGCCTTCACCATGCCGTCGACCGAGCGGGCCGCCACAACGGACAGCTCGCGTGTGAAGGCGGCGGCGCCTTCCAGGATGGCCGGTTTTTCGCCGATCGCCTGCCAGGCCTTCGCAGCATCGCCGGCATCTCGGATCCAGGCCTGTCCCTTGCCGTCATAGCCGAACCGCCGGGTCTTCAGCACAGCCGGCAGACCGATCTGTGCAATGGCTGCTTCAAGGCTCTCGACATCCTCAACGGCGGCGAAGGGCACGGTGGCCACGCCGGCCTCGTTGATGAAGGTTTTCTCGACCAGGCGGTCCTGGGTCAGCTCCAGTGAACGGGCGCCCGGGCGCAGATGCGAAACGCGCGCCGCGATCCCGACCGTCGCGACGGGCACGTTCTCGAATTCATAGGTCACCGCATCGCAACGCTCGGCAAAGGCCTGGACGGCGCCTTCATCATCCCAGGGCGCGCAGAAGGACCGGGCCGCAACGCGTGAGGCCGGACAGTCCGGCTCGGGCTCGTAGACATGGACGTCAAAGCCCAGCGCTGCGCCGGCCGTGGCCAGCATGCGGCCGAGCTGTCCGCCGCCGAGAATGCCGATCACCGAACCGGGCGAGAGCGGAGCTGTCGTCATGGAAAATCAGTCCTCGACCGTCACCGGTACGCTGTCGGTCTGGGCCTGGCGCCAGTGTGCCAGCCGGCCGGCAATCCCGTCATCGGACAGGGAGAGAATGGAGGCCGCGAGAAGCCCGGCATTGGTGGCGCCGGCCTCGCCGATCGCCAGTGTGCCCACCGGCACGCCGGCCGGCATCTGGACGATGGACAGGAGGCTGTCCTGGCCGCTCAGCGCCTTGGACTTCACCGGCACGCCCAGCACCGGAAGGGTTGTCATGGACGCGATCATGCCCGGCAGGTGGGCCGCACCGCCGGCACCGGCGATGATCACCTTGATCCCGCGATCGCGCGCACCCTTGGCGAACTCGACCAGCCGGTCCGGCGTGCGGTGCGCCGAGACAACCTGGGCCTCGTAGTTCACGCCGAGATCGCGCAGCAGGCCGGCCGCCTTCTTCATGGTCGGCCAGTCGGACCGTGAGCCCATGACGATGGCGACATCGGCAGGGCTGGCAGTGGCGGCCATATCGGGTGAGGACGGCGAAAGATCGCTCATGACGCTTCCTGAACGAAGAAAAGGAAGCGCGGGACCTTAACCACAGCGCGAGGAAGGTCAAGGCGCCTTTCAAGACAGGGCAATTCTTTCCGGGCTTGAGGGTTTCTTAACCACACTTGTTCACGTTTCGGGAGGATTGGAATCGGAGTGGATCGGCGCATGCGCATCGGCCCCTTGAACACGACCGGCAATGTCTCCCGCAGCGGGCGGGCGGATCCGGCCCGGAAAGGCGACGCGGCAGGCTCTGCTGCGGCGCCGCGGGATTCCGCCTCGATCATGGGCGTTCCCGAAAGCGAACTGACCCCGAATGTCCAGCGCGCCCTGCTGTCGCTGATGGGCGAGGTCGATCAGCTGCGCAAGGAGACCGAGCGTCTGCGCGGCCGCGTGCGCGAACTCGAATCGCTGGCCGATCACGATGTCTTGCTGCCGGTGCTGAACCGCCGCGCCTTCCTGCGCGAGGTCTCGAAAGCCCTGGCCCTGGCCGAACGTCACGAAGCGCCGTCCTCGCTGGTCTATATGGACCTGAACGGCTTCAAGGACATCAATGACCGCTTCGGTCATGCCGCCGGCGACGCCGCGCTGCACCATGTAGCCGGCCTGCTGGCCGCCCATGTGCGCGAGACCGACGCGGTCGGCCGTCTCGGCGGGGACGAGTTCGGTCTGGTTCTGACCCTGACCGGTCATGAAGGCGCACAGGCCAAGGCCCAGGAACTCGTCGACATCATCGAGACGACCCCCTTCATACACAAGGGTCACGAGCTGAGCGTGGGTGCGGCCTGGGGCTGCCATCCGCTGCAGGCCGGCCACAAGGCCGAAGAGGCGATGGCCCAGGCCGACGCCGCCATGTATGCGCGCAAGCAGGCCCAGAAGTCCCAGGCGGACCGCCGCCAGGCCTGAGCGCCAGGCCCTGACGGGGCTCAGGCGATGATGTCGGGCGTGATCTGATCCTCAAGCCGGGCGATCTCGTCCTTCAGCCTGAGTTTTTCCTTCTTGAGACGGGCAATCTTCAGCTGGTCGACGACACCATTGTCGGACAGCATGTCGACCTCCCTGTTCAACTCGTCATGCTGCTCGCGCAGCGCAGTGAGCTGTTCAAGAAGGGCCTGTTGCTCCTGGGAATCTCCGTCCATTCCTGAGCCGTCTCTTTCCGGTTGTCGAACAGGATCCGTCGGCTTGCCGGCGCCGCCTTGCAGGCGTCGGGCCGGTGTGACGCGACGAAGCCATGATACTAGCGGCTTTCGACCGGCAGATAAATCCGCAAAGGACGTTGCGGACGCGAAGACACACTCAGCGCCGCCCGCCCTCCAGATCCTCGCCCCAGCGGCGGGTTGAGTCCCAGTCCAGCCCGAACAGGTCGAGGGCCCGGCCGACCGACTGGTCGACCAGATCGTCGATGGTTTCCGGCTTGGCATAGAAGGCCGGCAGCGGCGGACAGATCACCGCACCCATCTCGGTCAGGGTCTCCATCGTGCGGATATGGCCGAGGTGGAAGGGCGTCTCGCGGACCATCAGCACAAGGCGGCGGCGCTCCTTGAGAACGACATCGGCGGCGCGTGTGAGCAGGCTGGATGTCACACCGGTGGCGATTTCGGACATGGTGCGCACCGAGCATGGCGCGATCAGCATGCCGCGCGTCCGGAAGGAGCCGGACGCGATCGGCGCGCCGACATCGGGCATCTTGTAGACATGGTCCGCCCGGGCCCGGAAGTCGCGGATCGACAAATCCGTCTCGTAACCGAGGGTCATTTCGGCCGCTTTCGAGGCCACCAGATGGCTCTCGATTCCCATTGTCCGGAGCGCATCCAACGCCCTGATTCCATAGATAATTCCGGAGGCGCCCGAGACACCCACGATCATCCGATCCGGCTTCACCATCCCCTAACCTCGAAACGTTTCGTGAATAGACATAATGCGTGGACGTGTTTCAATCGAGTGTTCCACTTCACAAAGAGGAGACGTCTCCATGTCCATCGAAGCCCGCATTCGTGAGCTCGACGCCCGTCACACGCGTCTGGATTCTCAAATCGACGAACTGAAAAAGCATTCGTCGGCGGACTCGCTGGAAGTCGCCCGGCTGAAGAAGGAAAAACTTCTGCTCAAGGAGCAGATCCAGTCCCTCCGAACGACCACGCATCAGTCTCTGGCCGGATGATCCGGACGAACTGATGCGAACCCGACTGACACGCAAAGCAGGGGGGCGGCTTTCGAGCCGCCCTTTTTGCAGGTTAGACTGCGTGTCCTGAAACGGAGACTATCATGCGTGCCCTTGCAGCCCTCCTGCCCCTCGCCCTGATCGCGGCCCCGCCTGCGCTGGCGCAAAAGGACGTTTCGCCCTGCCAGGCCGGCCGGCTGGCGCTGGATGCCGGCGAGAGTGCGCAGGCGATCGAGGATCTGGAGGCCTGCCTGTCCAGCGAGGACCTGGAGCCGGATCGCGAGGTCGGTGTCTATGCCGGTCTCGGTGCCGCGTTTCTTGCGGAGCAGCGTTACGAGGACGCGCTGAACGCCTATAATTTCGCTTTCGCGATTGCCGAAACCCAGCGGGCCGAAGTGATCGAGCCGACCCTTTGGCGCAATCGCGGTATCGCCCGGACCGAACTTGGCCAGCTCGACGAGGCGCTGTCCGACCTGCGGCGCGCAGCTGCCGAGATGCCGGACGATGTGATGACCCAGCTGACCCTGGGCATCGTCTACCAGGACATGGACCGCGCAGCCGACGCGGTGGTTGCCTATGATCACGTTGTCCGGCTGGAACCGTCCTGGACAGGCGCGTGGATCAACCGGTCGAGCGCCCTGCTGGATGCCGGCATGACCGGCGCGGCCGTCGACGATGCGCGCCGGGCGGTCGAGCTGGAGCCGGAAAGCGGCACGACGCTGGACATGCTGTGCTGGACCCTGATCCAGGACGGGCGCGCACATACGGCGCTGCCCCTGTGCGAACAGGCCGTGGCACTGGAACCCGAGTCCGGCGCGATCGTGCATTCCCATGCCTCGGCGCTGGAGGCCCTCGGCCGGATCGACGAGGCCCTGCCGCTGTATCGCCGGGCCTGGCAATTGGCGCCGGACGATCCGGAGATTGCCCAGGACTATCAGCGCACGCACAATCCCTGACCGTCCTGCCGCCCCGGCATCCGGCCAGGAGCCATTGCAACACGCCGCTGCTCGTGCAAGGTCAGCGATCCCGCGTGGGCGCAACGCGCCCGTTTGGAACAAGAGGACCACATCATGGGTGACCGCGTCGCCATCGTAACCGGTGGAGCCAACGGCATCGGCAAGGCCTGTGCGCGCCGTCTGAGCGAGGATGGCTGCCAGGTCGTCATCGCCGATATCGACCAGCAGGCCGGCGAGGCGCTGGCCGACGAGCTGGGCGCCGAGAAGGGCAAGGCCCTGTTCGTGTCCTGCGATGTGTCGGACCGGCTGTCGGTCAACAATCTCCTGTCCGAGACGCGGGCGACCTTCGACCGGCTGGACGTGCTGGTGAACAATGCCGGCATCGTCGCCAAGGGTGACATTCTCGATCTGTCGGATGGCGATTTCGACCGGGTTCTGGGCGTCAACCTGAGGGGCGCCTTCCTGGTCGCGCGCGAAGCCGCGCGTCAGATGGTCGACCAGATCGAGGAAGGCGGGGAGCGCGTCGAGGATGCCCGCCGCCGCTATGCCATCATCAACATGTCCTCGGTCAACGGCGTCGTCGCCATTCCCGACCAGCTCGCCTACTGCGTCACCAAGGGCGCGATCGATCAGCTGACCAAGTCGATGGCGCTGGCGCTGGCCAAGCACGGCATCCGCGTCAACGCGATCGGCCCGGGCAGCATCAATACCGATGTGCTCAAATCCGTAAACGACAATCCCGAAGCCATGGCGAAGATCATGTCGCGCACGCCGCTGCAGCGGATCGGCGATCCCGACGAAGTCGCCTCGGTCGCCTCTTTCCTGGCCTCGCGCGATGCCAGCTATGTCACCGGCACGACGCTCTATGTCGATGGCGGCCGCCTGGCCCTGAACTACACGGTGAGCTGAGGTCGGGCGGCCGCTCCGGGATGCACAGCCGTCCACCCGCCAGAGCGCTCGAGCCCTTCATCGAATGCGTCTGGTTCAATCCCGGCCAGACCCGCGGCCTCAGCGTGCGCGAGCGCGTGCTGCCCACCGGCCAGGCCCATATCGCCATCCGCCCGTCAGGCCCCGGCTTCCGCTTCTTCGAGCATGCTGCGGACCCTGCCGGGCGCGACATGGGGCACGCGATCGCCGGCGGCATGCGCAGCACGCCCTACTTCAAGGATACCTCCGCTCAGACCCCGAGCTTCGGTGCCCTGATAAAGCCCGGCGCAGCAGGTCTGGTACTGGGCAAGCCGGCCGGCATGCTGGCCGAACGCCATCTTCCGCTTTCTGTCTTCTGGCCGGAACAGGACCTCGCCCGGCTTGAAGACGCCATGCGCGCGGCGGCCTGCGCGGAAGACGCGCTTCAAGCCCTGGAGACAGAACTGCAGAAGCGGGTTCGCGGTCATGACGGGATTGCTCCCGGCGTCACCACCGCCCTCCAGGCGATCGCGCGCGGGAAGTCCGTCGGGGATCTGGTGTACCAGTCCGGCGTCAGCCACCGGCACTTCGTCAGCCTGTTCCGTAACGCTGTCGGTCTGTCGCCGAAGCTCTACAGCCGCGTGGTCCGGCTCGGCCACGTCGTTCGGGCGCTGCGTCCGGAAGAGCCCCCGGACTGGGCCGGACTTGCCGCCGATGCCGGTTATTTCGACCAGTCGCACTTCATACGCGATTTCCGGGCCCATACCGGTCTGGCGCCCGCCGCCTATCACCGCCGCCTGTCCGACCGCGCCTTCCATGTCGCGGACTGAAGCCGTCAGATTTTTACAATACGGCGGCAGCCGGCCGGGCTAGCTTCCGCTTGCCTGCCCAGGAGACCGACATGGCGATCCACGAACTCTACCCCTATATCCACGCCCGAAACGCCGACGAGGCTATCGCCTTCTACAAGACGGCTTTCGGGGTGACCGAGAAATTCCGGCTGGTTGAACCGTCGGGCCGGATCGGCCATGCCGAACTGGCCTTCGGCGACACCACGCTGATGATCTGTGACGAGTTTCCCGAATACGATGCCCTGGCACCACGCGAGGGTGAAACCTGCCCCTTTGTGCTGCACATCCATGTCGATGATTGCGATGCCGTGATCGAGCGGGCAATGGCTGCCGGAGCCATCCTTCTGCGTGAAGCCCAGGACATGTTCTATGGCGAGCGATCCGGGCTGATACGCGATCCGTTCGGCTATTCCTGGCTGGTGGGCAATTCCTTCGAGGAGGTCGAACCGGCCGAGATGCAGCGGCGCTATACTGCGCTCCTGTCTGACGATCCGGCATGAAAAAGGGGCGGCTTGCGGCCGCCCCTCTCCATTTTCGGGCCTGTCCGGCAGATCAGTCCTGCTTGGAACCGCCGAACAGGGTTTCCAGGTCGATATCGTCCGGATTGAACTCGTCGCTCGGCTTTTCCAGCTCTTCCTGGGCCTTGAGCGTGTCGTTGAGCATTTCCGGATTTTCTTCTTCCAGCTTGCGGCGGCGCGCCGAGGCCTTCTTCACCTGATCGTCGAGATCGATCTGGGTGCACAGGCCCAGCGAGACCGGGTCGGTCGGCTTGATATTGGCCGAGTTCCAGTGCGTGCGCTCGCGCACCGCCTGGATCGTCGTCTTGGTCGTGCCGATCAGCTTGGAGATCTGGGCGTCGGACAGTTCCGGGTGGTTGCGCACCAGCCAGGCAATCGCGTCCGGACGGTTCTGGCGGCGCGACAGCGGCGTATAGCGCGGACCGCGGCGCTTGGCCGGCGTGTGCAGGTCGGCGTATTTCGGCTTTACCACCTTCATGCGGTAGTCGCTGTTGTTTTCCGCCTTCTCGATTTCTTCCCGGGTCAGCTGCCCGTTGGAGATCGGGTCGGCGCCACGCACACCCACGGCCACGTCGCCATCGGCGATGCCCTTCACTTCCAGCGGGTGCAGGCCGCAGAAACCGGCAATCTGGTCGAAGGTGAGCGAGGTATTATCGACGAGCCAGACCGCCGTGGCTTTCGGCATCAGGATCTCGGTCATGGATTCAATCTCCCTGGGAGAAACAAAAAAAGCCCGACGCGGCGGCCGGGCTTGGGCTTCCGACGCTCCGGTTCGGGATAGCCCGTACACGAAGCGATTTAGGGGATTTATACCGCAATCGGACGCCGCTGCAAAGCGGCTGCCCCGGCCAATTGTCAGCACGTCAGCAGGATCTTGCCGGAATGCGCACCGCCGTCGAGCCGCTCATGGGCAGCGCGTACATCGTCCAGCGCGAAGCGGCTGTCGATGATCGGCGCCAGGCGGCCAGCCGCGACCCAAGGCCACACAGTCTCGCGCACCGCGCGCGCCAGACGCGCCTTCTCGGCGTCGGGCCGGGCCCGAAGAGTCGAACCGGTCAGTACGATCCGCTTGAGCATGACCCGCATCAGATCGACCTCGACCCGGCTGCCCTTCAGGAAGGCGATCGAGACAATGCAGGCACCGGCATTGGCGCAATTGATGTTCTTCTGGACGTAGTCGCCGCCCACCATGTCCAGGATGACATCGGCCCCGCCCGCATCCTTCACGACGGTCTCGAAGTCGGCCTCGCGGTAGTTGATCGCGATATCGGCCCCCAGGCGCTCGCACAGCGCGACCTTCTCTGCCGTCCCGGCCGTCGCGATCACGCGCGCACCATGGGCCTTGGCCATCTGGATGGCCGTCGTGCCGATCCCGCTCGTCCCGCCATGAACCAGCAATGTCTCGTCCGGCGACAATGCCCCGATCTCGAACACATTCGTCCACACGGTCAGCACGGTCTCGGGCAGTCCTGCAGCGTCGGCGAGATCGATTCCCGCCGGTGCCGGCAGGACCGAGCCGGCGGGCGCGATGACATAGTCGGAATAGCCGCCGCCCGCGACCAGCGCACAGACAGGATCGCCCACGGCGAGCCCGTCGACGCCGGAGCCGAGTGCCGCGACATGGCCGGACACTTCCAGGCCCAACCCCTCAGGCGCGCCGGCCGGTGCGGGATAGAAGCCGAGGCGCTCGATCTGGTCCGGCCGGTTGACGCCGCAGGCGGTATTGCGGATCAGCACCTGGCCGGGCCCGGGCGGTGCCACAGGACGCGTGACCACATCCAGCACATCCGGCCCGCCCGGCTCGCGGGCGATCACGATACGGGTGGTGTCGGCAGTTTGCGTGGACTGGGTCATGGGCCTTTATCCGGCTTCGCGCTATGCTCGCGCATCGCAGTGTGGAGGCCCCCATGTTTCACGATGACGATATGCCTGCAAGCGCCCGGGCAAAGAATGCCATCATCCCCGGCGAGGATCTCAGTGCCCTTTCCCTGGAAGATCTTGCCGAGCGCCGCGCCCTGCTCGAGGCCGAGTTGCGCCGCATCGACGACATCACGGACAAGAAACAGGCCGGACGCAGCGCTGCGGACGCCGTGTTTAAGTTTTGATCAACAGTTTCCGGCAGGTTGGCCCGAGCCTTGCTACGAATCGGACCAGATGTTTTCGGACCGAAACTGGACATGTGATGACTGACAATACGCCGAACCTCTTTCCCGCCGGCGGCGCGCCGGCAGCCCGGGCCCAGGACTTCGCCAACTCGGAGATGTTCCAGAAGCTCTTCCGGGAGGGCATGGATCTGGTCGAAGAGACGGCAGCCTATCTGGACGGGCCGGGACGCGACGACTCCAAGTCGCTCGACCGCGCCGGTGCCCTGTCCTACGCCACCGAAAGCATGAAGCTGACCACGCGCCTGATGCAGGCCGCCTCCTGGCTGCTGGCCCAGCGCGCCGTGTCCGAGGGCGAGATGTCGGCCCAGGATGCCACGGACGGCAAGTATCGTCTGTCCCGCGATCGGCCGACCGACGGGCTGTGGCCGGAGGGCGAAACGCCTCCGGCGGTGCTGATGGATCTCGTGCGCCGCTCGCGTTCGCTCTATGACCGCCTCAAGCGCATCGACGACAATCTCTATGTCGACGGGCCGCTGGAGATGGACACTAATCCGGTTGCCGACCAGATGGCCATGCTGCGCGGCGCCTTCGGCGACCGCTGACGCCACGTCCATCCATGCCCGCGGGCAAAGAAAAAGGCGCGCTCCTTTGCGGAGCGCGCCTTTTGTCTTGGCGTCTTCGACGGACGGCTTACACGAAGCCCTTGAACTTGTCCTTGAAGCGCGACACACGGCCGCCGCGGTCCATCAGCTGCTGATTGCCGCCGGTCCAGGCCGGGTGGGACGTCGGATCGATGTCCAGGGTGAGCACGTCGCCTTCCTTGCCCCAGGTCGACTTCGTCTGGAACTCGCTACCGTCCGTCATCTTCACGGTGATGACGTGGTATTCGGGATGGATATCCTTTTTCATCGGTCCGGCTTTCTTTTGATCCGCCGCGCCACCCGATTACGTTGCCGGGCACGCAGCTCATATAAACTCAGGAGCGCGGGTCTATACAGGAAGGGCAGCGCCAGAGCAACCACCGCCATGTGTTGCAGGGACAGGGCCTTCAGGCTTGCCTGCGCGGTCGATTGACATGATCCTCCCGCCACATCGTCAAGAGGGGAGAAGAGCTTGAAGAATCTGATCTGCGGCCTCGCCCTGCTGGTTGCCGCAACCGCACCCGTTGCGGCTCAGGGCACCGCCGCCGGCAGCGACAGCAATGGCGCCACGCCCATCCATTTCGGCACGTCGCACGAGATATCCTCTTCCGTTCTCGGCGAGACACGGACCGTGAATGTCTGGCTGCCGCCGCAGCACGACACAGCCGAAACGCCCTACACCGTGCTCTACCTGATCGATGGCGGTGTCGAGCAGGACTTCCCCCATATCGCCGGCCTCGCCCAGCTTGGCGTGATTTCCTGGCAGTATGAGCCGCTGATCGTGGTCGGCATCGAGACCACCGAACGTATCCACGAGCTGACGCCCGCGCCCGCGGACGCGCGCTACCGCGACCAGTTCGAGACCTCCGGCGGGGCGGCCGCCTTCCGGGCCTATATCGCGCAGGACGTCATTCCCTTCATCGAGGCAAACTATCGCGTCGGCGAGCGCCGCGCCGTGATCGGGGAAAGCCTGGCAGGACTGTTCATTGTCGACACCCTGCTCGAACAGCCGGACCTGTTTGACGACTATATCTCGGTCTCGCCCAGCCTGTGGTGGGACGATCAGGCCGTGGGCGAACGGGCCACCGAACGCCTCGCCGCCGCCGACCATTCGGACACACGTGTCTATCTCACGATGGGCGATGAGGGCGGCACGATGCAGGCCGGGCTCGACAAGCTTCTCGCAGCCCTCGACGCTGTCGAAGGGGCGCCAGAATACCGTTATGTCGACCGCCGCGAAACCGAGACACATTCAACGATCTATCACGGCGCCGCGCTCGATGCCCTGCGCTGGCTCTACGCCCGCCCGCCTTATGATTATGGCGAAGTCCCCTGGTATCTGATCGAGGGTGGTCAGCCGGAGGCCGGGCCCGATGAGGCGAGTGAGTAGCGGCCGGACGGCTCCACCCCGACACCCGCGAACAGCACCGGAGGACAGACCATGCCCGCAATCCGTCGGGCGGCCGCGGCCGATACCGAGGCCCTGACCGGAATCTGGCGCTCCGCCGTGAAAGCAACGCACGACTTTCTCAGCGAGACCGATTTCCGTGAAATCGAGACGCTCGTCGCCGAACAGTATATTCCCAACGCGTCGCTATGGGTGGCCGTGGATGCGACCGACCGGCCGCTCGGCTTCATGGGCATGACCGGCAGCCATGTCGACTCGCTCTTCGTCGCGCCGGACCAGCGCGGGACCGGCCTGGGAACCGCCCTCATGGATCATGCCCGGAAAACGGCCGGCCTGCCGCTGTCCGTCGACGTGAACGAGCAGAATTCTCAGGCGGTCGGTTTCTACGAGCGCCTAGGCTTCGAACAGTTCGACCGGTCGCCACTGGACGATGCCGGACGGCCCTATCCGATCCTGCACATGCGCAAGGCTGTCGGCTGACCCGAGTGCCCGACAGCGCACATTGACATACACATCGACCATACACATCATCGAACCGCACCATCTGGACTGGCCGACGATGAAGTATGAGCAACCCGCACCCCGCAAACGCGTCAATCTGACCGTGCGCGAAGACATCATGGCGGAAGCACGCGCGCTGGGCCTGAACACCTCCCGCGCGGCAGAAGCCGGCATCGAAGCGGCCGTCCGCGAGGAGAAGGGCCGCCGCTGGCGCGAGGAAAACCGCGAAGCGATCGAGGCACACAATCGCCGGATCGAGCGGGAAGGCCCCTTGCTCGGCACACCATGGTGGGCCCAGCCCAGAGACGACTAGGTGGCGCGCTTCGATGTCTACCGTCCGACCGGTCTGCCAGCACGGCTCGCCGTGGATGTGCAATCGGATGTCCTGAGCGATCTCGACAGCCGCGTCGTGATCCCGCTTCGCCCGTTCGATCCGTCAGCGGGAGAAGCAGTCTACAGGCTGATGCCCGCGCTCGGTATCGAAGGTCAGGACTACCTGCTCGTAACGACCGATATCGCCATGGTGCCGAACCGTCTTCTGGGACGCCCGATCGCGAATATCGAGACAGAACACCGCGACACCATTACCGCTGCGATGGACTTCCTGTTTCAGGGCTATTGATCCCGCATTCTCCTAACGCGAGGTCAGTTTCAGCTCGATGCGGCGGTTGCGGGCATTGGCCTCGGCCGAACGGCCCTGCGCGATCGGATGGTTTTCGCCGAAGCCGGCGGCGACCAGCCGCTCGGACGGCACGCCGAGATCCTCGAACCATTGCACGACCGAGATCGCGCGCGCCGCCGAGAGGTGCCAGTTCGACGGATAGGTCGTGCGGATCGGCACCGGGTCGGTATGCCCGTCAATGCGGATCACCCATTCGATATCGTCCGGGATCTCGTCGGTCAGCTGGATGATGGCATCGGCGATGGGCCGCAGGCTCTCGCGTCCCTCGCTCGACAGCGCCGCCGAGCCGGAGGGGAAGAGAACATCGGTCTCGAACACGAAACGGTCGCCGACGATGCGCACGCCGGTACGATTGCCGAGGATTTCGCGCAGGCGGCCGAAGAAATCGGAGCGGTAAACCGCCAGTTCGGCCGCACGTTCGGCGAGGGCGGCGTTGAGACGCTCACCCAGGTTGATCACCTGCGCCTCGGCCTCCTCGGCGCGTTGTTCCGAGGCTTCCAGGGCAGCGTTGAGCGAGGCGATCTGGTCGCGCAGCACTTGCATCTGCTGGTTCAGCAGGGCGAGGGCACGGCGGCTCTCCTCGGACATTTCCTCTTCCGCAGCGAGATCGGATTGCAGGCTTTCCACCCGGCCCGTCGCCAGGGTCAGCGCGTCTTCCAGCGCATCGCGCTCTTCGCGCAGGCCGGTGATACGCACTTCCAGCGCCGCATTCTCGTCGCGGGCCAGATTGAGCTCGTCGGCGAGTTGGGACAGGCGGGCATTGAGATCGGCCAGCTGGTCGTCCCGGCTGGTCAGCGCGCGCGACAGCGCGAACTGGCCGGCGACGAAGATCGACAACAGGAAGACGATGACCAGCAACAGTGTGGCCAGGGCATCGACGAAGCCGGGCCAGTGGTCGCCGTTGTCGGCTTCCTGGAAACGCGCAAACCGGGGCGAAGCCATGGCTTATTCCCCTCCCCGCTCCCGCGATTGCAGGGCACGGATGAACACCCGCAACTCGTCGCGCAGGGCCCGCACGCCCTCCTCGTTCGACGCCCGGCTGTCTTCGGCAAAGCGCTGCAGCGTGGTGTCGAGCTGGCGGGTATGGCGCTCCAGCGTATGGGCCAGCCGGTCGAGCGTCTCCGCGGTTTGTTCAAGCAGCGCGCCGACATAGGCCGAGGAGACCTCGCCATCGCCCGCCGATGCCGGACCGGCAGCCGCCAGGCGCGAGATCGAGGACAGCCATTCCTCGATCTCGTTGTAGAAACGGTTCTGGGCGCGGCTGGCCTGCAGATCGAGAAAGCCGATCACCAGCGAGCCGGCCAGGCCGAACAGGGAGGAGGCGAACGCCGTACCCATGCCCTGGATCGGGTCTTCAATAGCCGACATCAGGCGCAGCACGTCGGCTTCTGCACCCGTCGAGCTCTCCGTCACCGCCCGCACGGCTTCGCCGACATCCGAGACGACCTGCAACAGGCCCCAGAACGTGCCCAAGAGGCCGAGAAAGATCAGCAGGCGGCCGAAATAGCGGGTGAAGGCGCCAGCTTCCGACATCCGGGCACCGACAGAGTCGAGCACGGTGCGCACCGAGCCGGCCGACAGCGAGACCCGGCCATCGGCCTGGCCGATCATCGAGGCCATCGGCGCGATGAGTGCGGGCGGGCGCGGCAGGCTGGCGGGGTCTTCCGATGAGCGGAAGCGCACAAGCCAGCGGGCCGCCGGCCCGATCCCCAGCGCCTGGGCATAGGTGTAAAGGACGCCGATGACGAGTACCGCGAGGATCAGGCCATTGATCGCCGGATTGGCCCGGAATGCCGCTCCCAGCGGCTCGATCAGGAACAGGGCGATGGCGGCAACCGCCGCCGTGAACAGCGCCATCCAGACGATATAGCGCCAGGGTCCGGTAAAGCGCACCGCCGGTGCGGAATGCGTGCGGTCGTTCCGGTCGAGAACAGGCATGCCTTCCCCTCGTGTCAGCTCCAGCCCTTCCTTACCCCGGATTGGGACATTTTGGAGGCGAGGTCAAAGCCTGCCTGCCGCGGGGTACGCGAGCGTCTCGCGACACCTTATTCCAGATCGGAATTAATGGAATTCCAAAAGGCGAATTAAATCCGGACGGGAGGCAACCTAACTGTCGGTCGTCGCGCGGCAGACCCGCCGCCGGACCTGACAAGCCGATGGAGTCTTCCGATGACCGATACCTCGCCCCGCCACATCCTCCGCGTCGATGCCAGCATGCGCCGGGAGGGCTCGCACAGCCGCGGCCTGGCCGACCGTGTGATCGACCGCCTCACCGCACAGCACCCGGACACACGGATCACGGTCCGCGATCTTGCGGACGGATCGATGCGCCTGGTCGACGAGACCTGGATCGGCGCGAACTTCACCGATCCGGCCCAGCGCTCGGACGACCAGAAGGCGGCACTGGCCTTCTCCGACCGGCTGGTCTCGGAACTGCGCGCCGCCGACACGCTCGTCATCACCGTGCCGATCTACAATTTCACCATTCCGGCCTCACTGAAGGCCTGGATCGACCTGGTCGCCCGGGCCCGGGAAACCTTCCGCTATACCGAAGCCGGCCCGGAAGGCCTGTTGACCGGCAAGCGCGCCATCCTGCTCTATGTCTCCGGCGGCGTTGCGGCCGGCAGCGAGACCGACTTCGCCACGGACTACATGAAGCATGTGCTGAATTTCATCGGCATCACCGATGTCGAGATCATCGATGCCGGACAGCTGATGTTTGCGGAGGCCGAAAAGCTCGAAGCGGCGCACGCCCGGATCGAGACGCTGGCGGCCTGAAGCGTGATCAGGTGAAGTGGACACCGGTTCACCGGTTCGATCACGCGACCACCCAAGTAGAGCGTGATCAGGTGAAGGAGCAGAACCGGTTCCGCAGGAAACGATCCTGCCCTAGGCCGAAGCCGTCTTCAGGCGTGCGGTGAGTTCGGCGAGCATGTCTTCATTGCCGGCAGCGATATTGCCGGTGCGCAGGATGTCCTCGCCGCCATCGGCTTCGGCCACGAAACCGCCGGCCTCTTTCACCAGCACGATACCGGCCGCGATATCCCAGGGCTTCAGATTGCGTTCCCAGAAGCCGTCATAACGGCCGGCTGCGACCCAGGCGAGATCGAGCGCCGCGGATCCCATACGGCGGATACCCGCCGTGTAGGGCATGATCTGGTGCAATTCCTTGAGGAAGCGGGCATGACCGGTCTTGCCCATGAAGGGCATGCCGGTGGCGATCACTGCTTCGTCGAAATGCTTGCGATTGGCTACGCGCAGACGGCGGTCCGCCAGCCAGGCACCGCGGCCCTTCTCGGCGTGGAACATCTCGTCGGTGGCGGGATTGTAGATCACGCCGGCGACCAGCTCGCCCTCGCGCTCCAGCGCGATGGAGACGGCAAAGTGCGGCATGCCGTGCAGGAAGTTCAGCGTCCCGTCCAGCGGATCGACGATCCAGCGGTGGGACCGGTCGGTGCCCTCGACCACGCCGCGCTCTTCCATCAGGAAACCGTAACCCGGGCGGGCCTGCGTCAGACGGTCATAGATGATGTCCTCGGCCTTCTTGTCCGCGATCGAGACGAAGTCGGCGGGCCCCTTGCGGGACACCTGCAGGTGCTCGACATCACGGAAGTCGCGATTCAGCGAGCGCCCGGCGCGGGCGGCCACTTCTGTCATCACGGTCAGCAGAGGAGAAAGGGCACCCATGCCGGATCAGTCCGCGCGGCGGACGTAGGAACCGTCCTCGGTGGCCACGATGATCTTTTCGCCGATACCGACGAAGGGCGGCACGGAAGAGCGCACACCGTTGGACAGGATGGCGGGCTTATAGGAGTTGGCGGCCGTCTGGCCCTTCACGACCGGCTCGGTCTCGGCCACTTCCAGCGTCACGTGCTGCGGCAGGGAAATGCCGATCGGGCGGTCTTCGTGGAATTCCACGACAACCGTCATGCCTTCCTGCAGGTAGGCCGCGCGGTCTTCGCCGACGAAATCCTTCTGCAGCTCGATCTGCTCATAGCTCTCGGAGTCCATGAAGGTCAGCATGTCGCCGGTATCGAACAGGAAGGTGTGATCCTTCTGCTCCAGACGCACGCGCTCGACCTTGTCGGCGGCGCGGAAGCGTTCGTTCAGCTTGCGGCCATCGAGCAGGTTCTTCAGCTCGACCTGGGCGAAAGCGCCGCCCTTGCCCGGTTTCACGTGGTCGGTCTTCACCGCAACCCACAGCGTGTCCTGGTGCATCAGGACGTTGCCGGGCCGGATTTCATTGCCGTTGATCTTCATGCCGTCACCTTGGGGCAATAAGCGGAACAGCGGCCGGATGGCCGCGAGGTGGCGCTCTCCTATCAGCGAGGACAGGGAACGGCAAGCGCGGTGCCGCAATCGGCTCAGTCGCCCGCGCCGGCCTCGCGGACACGCGCCTGGACTTCCAGCGGCAGGGCGCGTTCGAGTGCAGCCTGCAGACGGTCGCGGTCGCGGTTGTGAACCGGTGCGCCCAGCGCGTCCGCGCCGGCCGCAACGACCCAGCGATAGGCCGCCTCGAGATCCTGTTCGACACCATCGCCCTGGGCCAGCACGAAGGCGTAGAGGAACTGGCTTTCCGCATCGCCGCCGCGCGCGCCCTGGCCGAACCAGTGCGCCGCCAGTTCGGCATCGGCCTCGCCGCCGCGGCCCTGGTAGAGCATGAGGCCGTACTGGCCCTGAGCCGGCGGATAATTGCTTTCTGCGGCAATGCGCAGCCAGCGCCTTGCTTCGGCATCGTCCTGCTCGCCGCCCTCGCCATCGGCCCACATCATGCCGGCCTGGAAGGCGCCTTCGGCCAGATTGGCGTCGGCCGCCCGCTCGTACCAGATACGCGCGCCCTCGGCGTCGCGCTCGCCGCCATCGCCGGCATCGAGCATCTGGGCCAGCTGGTACATGCCTTCGGCCGATCCCTGCTGTGCCGCCCGTTCCGCCCAGCGCCGGGCCGACTGGCCGTCCTGCGGCACCGAGGAGGCTTTCAGCGCCAGCGCATAAGCAACCATGGCGTCGATATGCCCGGCCCGGGCCGCGCGTTCGAACCAGCGGCGCGGCTCACCCAGATCGAGACTGTCATCGCCCAGCCGGGCCAGCAGGCCGAGCTGGAAGAGCGCAACGGGGTGATCCTGCTCGGCAGCCCGGCGGAACCAGCCTGCAGCCGCAGCCACGTCAGCCTCGCCGCCGCGTCCGTCGCGTGCCATCAGGCCTGCCAGCGCTGCGGCGTCGGTGATACCCGACACGGCGGCGGTCTCGGCATAGCGGCGGGCGAGGTACCAGTCCTCGCCGACAAAGGCCATCTGCGCCCGGTACCAGGCTTCCTGAGCGGCGGTCATGCCGGTGGGGACCTCGGCCGTCTCGGCGTTGAAATCGCCGGCCTGCGCTTCGCGCTGCACGTCTTCGGGCAGCAGGATCAGCTCGTCGGGGAACGCCGCATCCGGGTCCTCCTGCGCGTGAGCGGCGGAGAGGACGGCAAGGCAGGCGGCGGTCAGGACGGATCGGATCATGGCGTCTCTTTCAGCGTGACGCAGGGGTGGCGGTCAAGTGACATAGCGGTCACATCCGGCCCTCACAGCTGCCCGCTCAGCGGCACACTTCGTTGAAAGCCTTCACTGCGGCAGCGGGTCCGTCGGGGTAATTCCAGACACCGCCGGAGACGGCGAGAAAGTCGGCCCCCGCCTCGACCAGCGGCGCGGCATTGTCGACCGTGATCCCGCCGATTGCGACACAGGGCAGTTCGAACAGCTCGGTCCACCAGGTCAGGAGGCCCGGCTCGGCCTGCGTCGGGGCGTCCTTGGTCGCGGTCGGGTAGAAGGCGCCGAAGGCGACATAGTCCGCACCGGCCTCGCCCGCGACCATCGCCAGATGGCGGCTGTCATGACAGGTCACGCCGATCGTGCGGTCCTTGCCCATGATGGCGCGCGCAGCCTTCACCGTCCCGTCCTGCTGGCCGATATGGACCCCGTCACAGCCCAGCTCGGCGGCGAGTTCCGGATCGTCATTGAGTATCACGGCCACGTCGCGGACGTGGGCGGCCTCGATCAGGGCCGGCGCCAGGGCCCGGACCTCGTCGCGGGAATGATCCTTCAGGCGGATCTGCAGTGCCGCCACCTCGCCGCCATCCAGGGCCTCGGCCAGGCGGGCAGCGAAAGTGTCGTCGATACGGGGCGGAGTGATCAGGTAGAGCGCGGTCGTCATGCCGGCTCTTCTGGCAGCTCGCCCTGCGGCCGACAACCGTTTTCAGCGCCCGCCATGGCACGCGGGGCAAATCGTCGCCGCGCCTACGTTCAGCTTCCCTTCATCTGCATTATGTGAGAAGCACGCGTACGGGTGGCCGTGGGTCTCCCGATTGTTTTCTCGCAGGGGGATTTCATGTCCATCAAAACCATTTTTGCCGCCACGATTGCCGCTGCTGCGGTCGCCGGCGTTGCCGCCGCCCAGGACTGGTCGCAAAGCCCGACCTTCGGCCAGACGACGCTGACGGCCGGTTTCGCGCCGGACCCGTACACGGTCTCCATCACGGCAGGCGGCAATATCGACGCCGGCTCCTCGCTCGGCGGCTCTTGCCGCGGCATGATCGCCAACGCACCGGACTACCGCCTGCACTACAATGCCGGCAGCCTGCCGCTCTACATCGGTGCCCGCTCGAACGCCGACACGACGATCGTCGTCAACGCGCCGGACGGCTCCTGGTACTGCAATGACGACAGCAACGGCCTGAACCCGATGGTGTCCTGGTCGAACCCGCCGTCGGGTCAGTACGACATCTGGATCGGCACCTATGGTTCCGGCAGCGGCATGGCCTCGGCCACGCTGACCATCTCCGAGCTGGGCAACTAGTCCACCGGCGATATCCGAAACGAGAACGGGGCCCCGCGGGGCCCCGTTTTTTATTGCGCAGATGTCGAAGGTCCGGCGGTTTACGCCGTTTCCTTCTCCAGTGCCGCGTCCCATTCGCCGAGCGAGGCGAGGCCGTTCATTTTGGCGCGATGGTTGAAGGCGGCCTGGCCTGCGGCGAGATTTTCCGCCTTGCCGGCCCAGGCCTTCAGCGGCGCGGCCTGCAGGGCACGGCCGTAGGAGAAGGTGAGCGGCCAGGGCAGGTCATAGCTGGCATTCATGGCGTTGAGGTGGGCCGTGGCCTCCTCGTCGCTTTGCCCGCCCGACAGGAAGGCGATGCCCGGCACGGCGGCCGGCACGCAATTGGCCAGGCACTGCACGGTCATGTCGGCGACTTCCTCGATGCCCGCACGGTCATCGGCCGTGGTGCCGGAGATCACCATGTTCGGCTTGAGGATCGTGCCTTCCAGCACGACACCCTGGTCGAACAGTTCGCGATAGAGGGTTTTCAGCGCGAATTCGGTGACTTCATAGCAGCGCTCGATCGAGTGATTGCCATCCATGATGACTTCCGGCTCGACGATCGGAACGATGTTGGCTTCCTGGCACAGCGCTGCATAGCGGGCCAAGGCGTGCATGTTCACATTGATGCAGTACTGGCTGGGCACGCTGTCATCGCCATTCTGGCCGATATTGATCACGGCACGCCATTTCGCGAAGCGGGCACCGAGCTCGTAATAGTCGGCCAGGCGGTCACGCAGGCCATCCAGCCCCTCGGTCACGGTCTCGCCCTCGGCGCCGGCCAGCGCCTTGGCGCCGGTATCGACCTTGATGCCCGGGATCGCGCCGGCATCGCGGATCAGCTGGACCAGCGTGGTGCCGTCCTTGGCGCTCTGGCGGATGGTCTCGTCGTACAGGATGACGCCGGAGACGTGCTCATTCATCGCCATTTCGGTGCGGAACAGCATTTCGCGCCAGTCGCGGCGATTGTCCGGCGTGTTGTCCAGGCCGATCGAGGCAAAGCGCTTGCCGATCGTGCCCGTCGACTCGTCCGCCGCGAGAATGCCCTTGCCCGGCGCCACCATGGCACAGGCGGTTTCGTTGAGTTGATCGAGATCCATCGCGTCTACCCCAGCTTTAAATACCGATTGGCGGACCGCCGCGGTCCGCCCGTTGTCTACCGCAGAGCCCTTTTAATACGCCGGGCGCCGCTTGCCCACCGCCCTCCGGCGACAGGCCGGGCGTGCCCGTGGGCCGCCCGATGTTATCGTTATCAGTCGTGGCGCGGCAAGCCGGTCCCGCGGCTCAGGCCGCGATGCCGGCCTCGTCCCGAAGCACGCTCACGCCCGGAAGAACCTTGCCCTCCATCCACTCGAGGAAAGCGCCGCCTGCCGTCGAGATGAAGGAGAAATCATTCGACACACCGGCCTGGTTCAGTGCCGCCACCGTGTCGCCGCCGCCGGCGACAGCCACGAGGCCGCGTTCCTTGACCGCGGTTGCCGCCTGCTGAGCCGCCGCCACGGTCGCCGTCTCGAAGGGCGGCGTCTCGAACGCGCCCAGCGGACCGTTCCAGATCAGCGTCTTTGCCTCTTCCATCGCCAGGGCGAGCGCCACGACGGTGGCCGGGCCGCAATCGAGGATCATCTCGTCATCGGCGACATCATTGACCGCGGCCAGACGGGTTTCCGGGTTCGGCTTGAATTCCTTCGCCACCACCACGTCGGACGGCAGCATGATGCGGCAGCCGGATTCCTCGGCCGTTGCGAGAATGGCGCGGGCCGTATCGACCAGATCCCTTTCGCACAGGCTGGCGCCGACACGGATACCCTGGGCGTGCAGCAGCGTGTTGGCCATGCCGCCGCCGACAAACAGGATGTCGACCTTCTTCACCAGGTTCTTCAGGAGATCCAGCTTGGTCGAGACCTTGGCGCCGCCCACCAGGGCAATAACCGGGCGTTCCGGCGCTTCCAGCGCGGCGACCAGATGGTCGATCTCGCGCTGCATGGCGAGGCCCGCATAGGCCGGCAGCAGACGCGCCACACCCTCGGTCGAGGCGTGCGCACGGTGCGCGGCAGAAAAGGCGTCGTTGACATAGATGTCGCCCAGATCGGCGAGATCCTTTGCAAACGCCGGATCATTGGCTTCCTCGCCGGCGTGAAAGCGGGTGTTCTCCAGCAGGAGGACATCGCCCGGCTGCATGTCGGCCACGGCCGACAGAGCCTCGTCGCCGGTGGTCTCGGTGCAGAAATCCACCGCCACGCCCAGAAGATCGGCCAGCGGCTGGGCCACCGGTTCCAGCGACATCTCGGGCACACGCTGGCCCTTGGGACGGCCGAAATGCGCCAGCAGGATCACTTTCGCGCCGGCACCGGTGAGATGCTCGATGGTCGGGATGGCCGAGACCAGACGCGTGGCGTCGGTCACCTGCCCGTCCTTCATCGGCACGTTGAAGTCGACACGCACGAGGACGCGCTTGCCGGCGACCTCCGCGTCCTGGATCCGGCGGATCTGCGTCATGATCAAAGGTCCCGAGCGCGATCTAGAGGTATTTGCCCATGGCGACAGCCGTGTCGATCATGCGGCAGGCGAAACCCCACTCATTGTCGTACCAGGTCATGACGCGCGCGAGGCGTTCGTCGACCACATTGATCTTGTCGATCGCGACGATGGAGGAGCGGCTGTCGTGATTGTAGTCGATGGAGACGAGCGGGATGCTGTCATAGCCCAGCACGCCCTTCATCGGACCGTCGGCCGCCGCCTTGATGGCCTCGGCCAGCTCTTCAGCGGTCGTGGCCCGGCCCGGCGTGAAGACCAGGTCGATCAGCGACACATTCGGGGTCGGCACGCGCACCGAGGCGCCGTCGAGCTTGCCGGCGAGTTCCGGCAGCACCAGACCGACGGCCTTGGCGGCACCGGTCGTGGTCGGGATCATCGACATGGCTGCGGCACGGGCGCGGTGCAGATCCTTGTGATTGCGGTCCAGCGTCGGCTGATCGCCGGTATAGGCGTGGATCGTCGTCATGTGGCCACGCTCGATGCCGACGGCATCGTTGAGCACCTTGGCGACCGGTGCGAGACCGTTCGTGGTGCAGGACGCGTTGGAGACGACGAGATCGTCGGCCGACAGCTGGTCGTGGTTCACACCGTAGACGATCGTCTTGTCGGCATTCTTGGCCGGCGCCGAGCACAGCACCTTCTTGGCGCCGGAGCTCTCGATGTGCGCCATCGAGGCTTCTTTCGAATTGAACTTGCCGGTGCATTCCAGGACGATGTCGATGCCCAGATCCTTCCAGGGCAGCTGCCCGGGATCGCGGTTCGAGACTTTCTGGATCTTGCCGAAACCGGCATCGATCCAGTCGTCACCGACCTTGATCTCGCCGGGATAGCGGCCATGCACGCTGTCATACTTCAGGAGGTGCGCATTGGTCTCCGGCGTCGAGCTGTCATTGATCGCCACAACCTCGATCTCGCCCCAGCGCTTCTCTTCCAGGACGGCACGCAGTGCCAGGCGGCCGATACGGCCAAAGCCGGTAATCGCAACGCGAAGAGCCATGCTCTCTATTCTCCATGCAGCACGCCGGAAGGGAGATTCCCGGCCAGATTTTGGCGCGGATTTAGCGGCCTTTCGCGCCTGCGTCCACCGATGCGGTGCGGCAAATGGGTCTGGACGGGAAATTTTTCATTCTGCCCGCGGAGCAAACACAATTGCCGGACGCAGCGTGAGCCGGAAAAGCCCCTTCGGCAAACCCCCATAAAGCTGAAATAATTTTTCGTGGTAACGTTACCGTCTGGGGCGATGAGCCGCGGCCGGACGCCCGCATCGCCGGTCCGCGGTGCGCAGCAGCTCTCGCAGGCGAGGACTTGAAATGCCGCCGCCCCCCTGCGAGAACCCTTTTCAACAGTTGATCAACACGTCAAGGGCAGGCGCGTAACACATGAAAGTAATCGTTCTGGGCGGAGACGGCTTCTGCGGATGGCCGACGGCGCTTCACCTCTCCAATCTCGGTCACGATGTTGTCATCGTGGACAATCTGTCCCGGCGCATGATCGACGTCGAGCTGGAGGTCGACAGCCTGACGCCGATCCGTCCGATGTCGGAACGTCTGGCGGCCTGGAAGGAAGTCTCCGGCCGCGACATCAAGTTCGTGAACATGAATGTCGGCAAGGACTACCAGGAACTGGTGGACCTGATCGAAGCGGAAGCGCCGGACACGATCATCCATTTCGCCGAACAGCGCGCCGCGCCGTATTCCATGAAGTCGGCCCGCCACAAGCGCTACACCGTCGACAATAATCTCAACGCCACCAATGACGTGCTGGCCGCGATCGTCGATAGCGGCCGCGACATCCATCTCGTCCACCTCGGCACGATGGGCGTCTATGGCTATGGCACGGCCGGGATGAAGATCCCCGAGGGCTATCTCAAGGTGAAGGTGGAGACCGAGAACGGCCTGCAGGACCAGGAAATCCTGTATCCGGCCAATCCGGGCTCGATCTACCACATGACGAAGACCCAGGATCAGCTCTTCTTCCATTTCTACAACAAGAACGACAAGGTGAAGATCACCGATCTGCACCAGGGCATCGTCTGGGGCACCCAGACCGAAGAGACCAAGCGCGACGAACGCCTGATCAACCGGTTCGACTATGACGGCGATTACGGCACCGTGCTGAACCGTTTCCTGATGCAGGCCGCTGTGGGCTATCCGATGACCGTGCACGGCACGGGCGGCCAGACCCGCGCCTTCATCCACATCCAGGACACGGTGCGCTGTGTGCAGCTGGCGGTCGAAAACCCGCCGCAGCACGGCGAAAAAGTGCGCATCATGAACCAGATGACCGAGACGCACCGCGTGCGCGATCTGGCGAAGATGATCGCCGATCTCGCCGGTGCCGAGATGCAGCTGGTCCCGAACCCGCGCAACGAGGCCGACGAGAACGAGCTTCATGTCGAGAACGACACCTTCCTGCGGATGGGCCTGAAGCCCACCACGCTGGCAGACGGCCTGATGGAAGAGGTCACCGACATCGCCCGCAAATATGCCGACCGCTGCGACCGCACGAAAATCCCCTGCATCTCCTACTGGGGCAAGGGCCGCGAGGAAGCCGCCGAAGGCGCCAAGACAGCCGCGGAAACCGCGGCGGAGTAGGTTTCCGCTTACCGGAACGAGAAAAGGGGCGCCCGATGCGGCGCCCTTTTTTGTGCCGGTCGTCACACTCTCAACTCTCCCCATCCTCTATCGTCATTCCGGCGAAAGCCGGAACCCAGTCGAGCGGTCGCTCTGGGTCCTGACTGAAGCCTGCGCCCGCGAAAGCGGGTGTCAGGATGACGGTGTGTAGGTTGGGAAAGCGCTTGAGGCCGGGCGGCAAGGCGGAGGCAGAAGTGGCGAAGCACCCGTGCGTCTACATCCTCGCCAGTCAGCGGAACGGCACACTCTACACAGGCGTGACAGGCAATATCGCGAACCGCGTTATGCTGCATAAACAGGGCAAGGGGTCGGCCTTCACCAGAAAATACGGCGTCACGCGGCTGGTCTGGTGTGAGTTTCACGAGGATTTCGGCTTTGCCATCGAACGCGAAAAGCGGATCAAGAACTGGCGCCGTGCATGGAAACTCGAGCTGATCGAGGCCACAAATCCCGAATGGGAAGACCTCTACGAGACGATCCAGATGTGGGCCCCGATGGATTGAGTGCCTCATGCTCTACCGTCATTCCGGCGAACGCCGGAACCCAGTCGGACGGAAGATCTGGGGCCTGACTGAAGCCTGCGCCCGCGAAAGCGGGTGTCAGGGTGACGGCGTTTGCGTGGGGAACTGCCTGAAGGCAGGCCTTGATCAGAAATTGGACAGACCAAATTTGATCGTCATTCCGGCGAAAGCCGGAACCCAGTCGGGCGGAAGATCTGGGTCCTGACTTTCGTCAGGATGACGGTGGTGGAGGTGGTATGAAACCGTTTGAAAACAGGCCTCGACCAGAAATTGGACAGACTAAATTTGAGCGTCATTCCGGCGAAAGCCGGAACCCAGTCGGGCGGAAGATCTGGGTCCTGACTGAAGCCAGCGCGCGCGAAAGCGGGGGCAGGATGACGGTGTTTGCGTGGGAAACTGCCTGAAGGCAGGCCTTGATCAGAAATTGGACAGACCAAACTTGATCGTCATTCCGGCGAAAGCCGGAACCCAGTCGGGCGGAAGGTCTGGGTCCTGACTTTCGTCAGGATGACGAGGTTTGGGTGTGAAACCGTTGAGGCCAGGCGGCAAGAACCGGTCAGAACGAGTATCACCGTCATTCCGGCGAAAGCCGGAACCCAGTCGAACGGTCGCTCTGGGTCCTGACTGAAGCCTGCGCCCGCGAAAGCGGGTGTCAGGATGACGTCAGATACACGCCCCTACCCTTCCAGCACCCGCACCAGCTTTTCCATGAACACGCAGCACTGATCGAGCTGGTCAATCGCCACAAACTCATCCGGCTGGTGGGCCTGGGTGATCGAGCCGGGACCGCAGACCACGACGGAGAGGCCCGCGGCCTGGAACTGGCCGGCCTCGGTGCCGTAGGAGACGACGCGGGTGGAATTGTCGCCGGTGAGCTGGCGGGCCAGGCGTTCCGCGGCACCGTCAACTTCCGGGGCGAAAGCCGGCACGTCCGAGCGCACCTTGATCTCGATCCTCGCCTCCGGTGCGCTCTCGCGCATCTTCGCCTCGATCGCGGCGGCGCGTTCGCGCAGGCCTTTCTCGATGGCCTTCACATCATCCCAGGGCGCCGGACGCATCAGCGAGGCGAATTCGGCTTCCAGCGCCAGGATGTTCAGCGCGGTGCCGCCGTGCATCTGGCCGATGGTCAGCGTGCCATAGGGCGGGTTGAACGGGCTGTCGGCGGGCGCGGCGGCTTCCATTTTCGCGGCCTCATCGACCAGGTATTGCATCAGCGGCACGGCATGGGTGACGGCGCAGGCGCCATCCCTGACCAGCGAGGAATGCGCCTCGCGGCCGCGCAGTTTCACGGTCAGCGAGAACAGGCCCTTGTGAGCGGTGACGACCTTCATGTCGGTCGGCTCGCCGACGACCACGATGGCCGGCTTTACCGGACCCTCCATGATCCGGTCGATCAGGGCCGGCGCGCCCAGACACCCCACCTCCTCGTCATAGGAAAGCGCTATATGGACCGGCTTTTTCAGCTCCGCCGCCGCAAAGGCGGGAGCCAGGGCGAGGATGCAGGCCGAAAACCCCTTCATGTCGCAGGTGCCGCGTCCGTAGAGCAGCCCGTCCTTCTCGGTCAGCGACCACGGATCGGTCGACCAGGGCTGGCCGTCCACCGGCACGACATCGGTATGGCCGGACAGGATCACACCGCCGTCCACGGCCGGACCGAAACGCGCATGCAGATTGGCCTTCGTGCCGTCGGCATTGGGAATGCGCTCGCACACCGCCCCCAGCGCCGCCAGTTTCGCCTCGACATGGTCGATCAGCGGCAGGTTGGAATTGCGCGAGGTTGTGTCGAAAGCGACGAGGTCGCGCAGTTCGGCGATGGCAGTGTCGAGACGGGGGGAGGCAGCGGCCATGAGAGCAATCCGATTTATATTGTCGCCAACGTGTTAGCCGGGTTTTTACGGCAAAGACAAATGCGAGTCCGCCCCGGACGCGATCTTGGGCACAGTCGCCCGGTTCGACTGGGACATGTGGGCGATGATCGCGAACCTGGCAAACCGGATGATGATGTTCGCGCGGGCGACGCGCGGCAATGTGGCGATGATCTTCGCCCTGGTACTGACGCCCCTGACGGTGCTGTCAGGCGGCGCCGTCGACCTCAACCAGGCGCTCAATGCGCGCACCCGCCTGTCCCAGGCGCTGGACGCGGCCGCACTGGCAGTCGGCGTGCAGACCTCGATCAGCGAGACGGATGCCGCCACGCTCGCCCGCGATTTCCTGCAGGCGAACTACCGGAACCGCGAGATCGGCAGTGTGCAGAATCTCGTGGTGACACTGGACACGGTGAATGACCGGGTGCGGGTCAGTGCGGAGTCGAAGATCGAGACCATCGTGCTGGGCCTGATCGGCATCCCCTACCTCACGGTTGCCTGGGAGACCGAGGTCCAGCGGGCGCGCAGCGAGCTGGAACTCGTCATGGTGCTCGACAATACCGGCTCGATGGGCGGTTCCAAGATCTCCAGCCTGCGTTCGGCCGGCCTGCTGCTGACCGATATCCTGTTCGACGGCGCCGATGCCGGCATGTTGCGGATCGGCCTGGTGCCCTTCTCCTCGACGGTGAATGTCGGCACGCAGTACGAGCGCGCCTGGTGGATGGATCCGGACGGGCTGTCGCCGGTGCATTCGGAGAATTTCAGCCCGGCCGCCAATCGCTGGGACATCTATGACACGATCCGCAATCGCGACTGGACGGGCTGTGTGGAAGCGCGGCCGATCCCGCACGATATCGAGGACACCCCGCCCTCGGCCGGCGATCCGGAAACCCTGTTCGTGCCCTATTTCGCACCGGACGAATCCGACCGCGGCTCCTATTCCAACGATTATCTCGACGACGATATGGGCGGGTATGACGAGCGGGCGCGGATGCGCAACACGTCGAAATACACCAATGCCTGGGTCTCCGGTGCCGGTCCGGGCTGGGGCTGCACCGCCCGCCCGATCACGCCGCTCACAAGCCATCGCGGCACGATCGACGATGCGATCGGCGACATGATCGCCAGCGGCACGACCAACATCCCCAACGGTATCGGCTGGGGGGTGCGCGTGCTCTCGCCGGGCGAACCCTTCACCGGTGGCTCGGCCTTCGACCAGGATGACACGATCAAGGCCATGGTGGTGCTGACCGATGGCGAGAATGTCATCAATGGCCGGTACAACCAGAATTATTCCGACTATTCCGGCTATGGCTATGCGCGTGACGGCCGGGTCGGGGTCGTGTCTTCGAGTTCAGGCACCCTGTCCAACGCGCTCGACGCGCGTACGCTGGCCGCCTGCGAATACGCCAAGTCGCTGGGCATCCGGGTCTACACGATCACTTTCCAGGTCAACTCGACCTCGACCCGGAACATGATGCGCGACTGCGCCAGCAATCCCTATCTCTATTTCGACTCGCCGTCGGAATCGGCGCTGCGCAGTGCCTTCGAGATGATTGCCGGCGACCTGACCAATCTGCGCCTCTCCCGGTAGGCGCTTAACCCTCCGGAAACCCTGCGGGATAACGTGCCCTTAATTCAGAACCGCTAGCATTTTAGCGAGTTCGAACGGGATTCCGTCATGCCGCTTGCCAGGCTGTTGAAAAACCTGCGCGCATTCCTCGCCGACCGGCGCGGCAATGTGGCCATGATCTTCGCGCTGTCGCTGATGCCGATCACGCTGCTGGCAGGCGGCGCTGTCGACCTGAACCAGGCCATGACTGCACGGACCCGCCTGTCGCAGGCGCTCGACGCCGCTGCGCTGGCCGTGGGTGTGAACACCAGCCTGTCCGATGCCGACGCCCTGCGCATCGCGAACGATTTCATTGCCGCCAATTATCCCAACAATCGCGTCGGCACGGTGACCAGCGTCACGGTGGTGATCGACGACGACACCGACACGGTGACCGTGACCGGCGAGGCCACGGTGAACACCATCATGCTCGGACTGGCCGGGATCGACCATCTCACGGTCGGCTGGGAGAGCGAGGTCCAGCGGGCCCGCCAGCGGCTGGAACTGGTCATGGTGCTCGACAATACCGGCTCGATGGGCGGCTCGAAGATCCGCTCGCTGCGCGACAGTGCCGAACTGCTGACCGAAATCCTGTTCGAGGCGGCCGACGAACCCTCCGACGTGAAGATCGGCCTCGTGCCCTTCGCGGCGACGGTGAATGTCGGCACCCAGTATGAGCGCGCCTGGTGGCTCGATCCGGACGCCCTGTCACCGCAGCATGCCGAGTGGGCCGGACCGAATGGCGAGATCGAGATCGAGACCTGCACGGGCTGGGGCTGGCGGCGGCGCTGCGAGACCGAGACGATCGAGGTCAATCACTGGGACCTCTATGACGAGCTGCGCAATGCCGAATGGATGGGCTGTGTCGAAGCACGCGCTCTGCCGCATGACATCGAGGACACGCCGCCCAGCGCCGGCAACCCGGAAACCCTGTTCGTACCCTATTTCGCACCGGACGAGCCGGACAATGGCTATTTCTCGAACAGCTATCTCAATGACGGCACCAGTGGCGGTGTCGAGGAGCGGCTGGAGAACATCGCCAAATACGAAAATGCCTCGGTCTGGTCCGGCTATCCCAACCGGTCCTGCACCACGACGCCGATCACGCCGCTGACTTCGAACCAGCGCACGGTCGAGAACGCCATCGGCGACATGGAAGCCAGTGGCAATACCAATATTCCCAACGGCATCGGCTGGGGCATCCGCGTCATCTCGCCCGGCGAACCCTTCACCGAAGGCACGGGCTATGACGATGACGAGGTCATCAAGGCCATGGTGATCCTGACCGACGGCGACAATGTCATGTCCGGCCGCAACACAAACCTGATGTCGGACTACGAGGCCTATGGCTATGCCCGCGACGGCCGGCTGGGCATACGCACATCCAGCGGTGGCGTTCTGTCGAACGAGCTCGACGAGCGCACCGAAGCGGCCTGTGACTATGCCAAGGCCCAGGGCATCCGCGTCTACACGATTACTTTCCAGGTCAATTCAAGCTCGACCCGGAACATGATGCGCGACTGTGCCTCGCATCCCAGCCTGTATTTCGACTCGCCGTCGAACCAGGCCCTGCGGGACACGTTCGAGATGATCGCCGGCGACCTGACGAATCTGCGCCTGTCGCGCTAAAGCAATTTCACGGCAATCGATGCCAATGAAATTGCTCTAGCTTTTTTGTTGAGCGATCGCATTTTCGAACCGCAAAGCCGGTTCCCACTTTTGCTGAAAATGCTCTAGCCGGCTTCGTCCGCGGGATCGGCCTCGCCGTTTTCAGCTTCAGGCAGCCCCACCAGCTCGAGCTGGAAGACCAGCGCCTGGTTGGGACCGATCGGTCCGCCCGGCGTGCCGCGCACGCCATAGCCCAGATCCGGCGAAATATAGAGTTCCCAGGTCTCGCCGACCCGCATCAGCGGCAGGGCCTCGACCCAGCCCCGGATCAGGCGGTCGGACGGGAAGGTTGCCGGCTGGCCGCGTGAATAGGAGGAGTCGAACTCCTCGCCGTGCGGAAACAGGCCGCGATAATGCACCGTCACCAGATCGCCGCGTTCCGGCGAAAGGGCATCCTCACCGGCCGACTGGCGGATGCGGAAGACAAGCCCATTGTCGAGCTCGAACACGCAGCGTTCCTCGCGGACGCTGTCGAGATAGGCCGTCGCCGCGTCGGCATTTTCCTGCGCGCTCGGACGGCTTTCCGGCGCGTCCGCCGTCAGGATGGCCGTGTCGTCCGGCGTGTTGCAGCTGCGGGCCCGGGCGATGGCTTCCGCGTCCGTCGCGGGCGGCGCCGCCGTACAGCCTGCAACGAGGCCCAGAACAGCAACAGTCGTCAACCAGCTGAATGTCTTCATCTCTCAAACCCTCCGGGTACTCACTCGCCGTCACGCGGCAGGATAGTAACGCGCCAGCTGTCCTGCGGTTGCAGATAGGTCTCGGCGAGCGCCACGAGATCCTCACGCGTGATGCTCTCATAGTCGGCGGTCAGGGCCCGGATCCGCTCCAGCCGGTCCGGGTGCGACCAGGACTGCGCCAGCCAGCTCATCCAGGCGCCGTTGTTCTCGAACGCATTCTCGATCTGTTCGAGCAGCGGACGGCGGGCCCGCAGCACTTCGTCCTCGGTGATCTCGCCCGCGGCGAGATCGGCCGCCAGCTCCTCGATCGCGGCATAGGTCGCGTCGACATTCTCGATGCGGACATCGGCCCCGACATAGAGATAGCCGTAATCGGGATAGACGTCGGACGTGTTGGTATTGTTGAAGGCCGAATAGGTGAAGCCGTCCTGCTCGCGCAGGCGCTCGGTCAGCTTGAGATCGAACACGGCCCGCAACAGCGAAAGGGCCCGCGTGCGGCGCGGATCGCTGTCGTCGAAGGTCGGCCAGTAGACATTCGCCATCGCCTGGTAGTCGGGACCGTTGTGATACAGCACGACGGGCTCTTCGACCGGGTCCGGGAAGCGGATGGTGCGGGCCTCGTCATAGTCCGGCCAGCTCTCAGCGCGCTGCGGCAGCGCGCCCAGCGTCGGGGCGAGCGCCGCGACGAGATCCGCCTCGGACACATCGCCAACGACAGTCACCTCGATGGGTGCTTCCTCCAGGGCCGGCTCCAGGAAAGCCTGGACGGCGGCCATGTCGATGGCAGCAACCTGCTCGGGATCCGGCAGGCCATAGCGCGGATCGCCGCTCCGGATCATCCGCGTGACATCCGCCTGCAGCACACCGGACGGCGAGGAGTAGAGATTGCGGCGGATTTCCGGAATGACGGCGCGGAACTGGTCCAGACCTTCCTGGCGCCAGCCCGGATCGGTCAGGAAGGCGGTGAGAAGATCGAACTGCACCCGCAGGTCCGACGGGGTCGTGGTGGCCTGGAAGGAGAAGCTGTCATCGCCCACGCCGAAGCCGTAGCCGATATTGCGGCCGGCCAGGACACGGCCGAGCTCGTCTTCGCTGTGCTCGCCCAGACCGGCCGAGGTAAAGACCGAACCGGAAACGATGTCGACACCGTCCTGCGCCCGCGGCTCGAGCTCGCCGCGGCCGAAATCCAGGCGCACCCGGATCGAGCGGTCCTCGAAATCGGTCTGCTTGAAGGTCACGGCAACGCCGTTCTCGAACCGGAAGCGCACAAGGCCCAGATCCTCGATCTCCTCGCGCGAGACCACCTCGCCGGCCGGGCCGAAATCGCCATAGGCAAACTCGGTCGCGCCACTGTCTTCCGGAGCCTCGACGGGCTGCTCACGGCTTTCCGTCCAGACCCGCCGGATCTCGTCCTCCGGATTTTCCAGCTCCATTGGCGAGGCCAGATAGAGGAGCGGCTCAACCCCCTCCCATTGCTCGCGGAAGGCCGCATTGACGGCCTCGACGGTGACATCGTCCAGCGACGCCTCGAACCGCTCCAGCATGGAAGCCGGCGTGGTCAGCACCTGGTCCTGGCGCCACATCGACCAGGTCTGGTCGGCGAGATTGGCGCTGGTGCGCGTGCCGGCCTGGTCGGCCGCATCGCGCAGCGCGGTGCGCATATTGGCGATCTGCTCGGCGAGCTCGGCTTCGGTGAAGCCATGCTCGACGGCCCGCCGCAGCTCCTGCTCGACCACGGCGATCCCGTCCTGCCACTGGTCCGGCCGCATGATGGCCAGCACCGTGGCCCGGTCGGCGATCTCGAAATCGGAACCGTGATTGGCCGAGGCCTGGATCAGCGGCGAGGTGCCGGAACTGGTCAGCGTCGCAAAGCGGCGCGACAGGATGGCATCGCCCAGATTGGCCAGATTGTTCTCGAAGCGGGCCTGGGTGGTATCCAGCTCGTCCTCGTGGGGACGCACGGCGTCGACCGTGAAGATGGTGTAGATTTCCGGGTCGTGGAAATAGCCCACCGAAAGCGGACGGCCCTCGGTGACGGATCCGATATCCGGATCGCCGCGCGGATCCTCGATGGATTGCCAGTCGGCGAACGCGTCGCGAATCTTGGCCTCGATCGTGTCCGGGTCGACATCGCCGACGACGACCAGCATGCCGCGCTGCGGCACGTAGAAATTCTCGTAATAATCGACAAAGCGCTCGCGCTGAGCGGTCTCGATCACATCGACCGTACCGATGGCATCGCGGTCGGGCACAAGCGAATCCGGCAGGCGGAAGCGCCACAGCGCCGTGTTCCAGCGGCGGATCGGCGTGTTGCGGAAACGCTCCTCGGACAGGATGACGCCGCGCTCGCGATCGATCGCCTCGCTGTCCATCAGGAGTTCGCTGGCGGTCTGGCGCATCAGGAAGAGCGCCGTATCTACCGTTTCCTCGTCCACTTCGGGGATGTCGAGCTGATAGCCAACCGTCTCATAGCCGGTAAAGGCATTGGTATCGGGACCGAATTGCAGGCCGTGACGCTCAAGCAGCGGCACCATCTCGCCCTCGGGCACTTCGGCGGAGCCGTTGAAGGCCATGTGCTCGATGAAGTGGGCCAGACCGCGCTGGTCCTCCGCTTCCGCAAGCGAGCCGACATTGAAGACCAGGCGTACGGAGGCGACATTCGGCGGCGTGTCGTTCTGGCGGATGGCATAGCGCAACCCGTTGTCGAGCTGGCCGTAGCGCACATCCGGATCGGCCGGCAGATCGGAGACCTCGTGGACCCAGGTGTAGTCCTGCTCCTGCGGCGTCTCGGCAGACGGCTGGCAGGCCACAAGGAATGCGGCCATCGCGATCAGCGATACGCGCTTGAATACTTCGTACACCGGACCTTGCGACATGAGGCTCCCCCTGTTTTCAGCGGGCCGAGCCTAGCGATCTGCAGCCGCAAGTCGAGTGAAAGCCCCGTCAGACTGCAGTCACGTGATGCAGATCACGCCTCGACGGGATCGTGTTCGGCAACCCAGTGGCCCGGCACGACCTCGACCAGCTCGGGGCGGTATTGCTCCGCATCCGGATCGTCGATCAGCTTCGACTTCATGAAGCGCAGCTGGGCGCGGGTATCCATCGGCGAGGGCAGCTCGCCGTCCAGCTTGATGCGGACCTTGTTCTTCTCGACCTTGGGATCGGGCACCGGCACGGCAGAGATCAGCGCCTGGGTGTAGGGGTGGCGCGCATCCTCGTAGATCTGGTCGCGATCGGCCATCTCGACCACACGGCCCAGATACAGCACCATCACGCGGTGCGAGATCTCGCGGACCACGGACAGGTCGTGCGAGATGAAGATCATCGACAGGTCCATTTCCTGCTGCAGCTTGATCAGCAGCTCGACGATCTGGGCCTGGATCGACACATCGAGCGCGGACACCGCCTCGTCGCAGATCACCAGTTTGGGTTTCAGGATCATCGCCCGCGCGATGCCGACCCGCTGGTTCTGGCCGCCGGACAATTCGTGCGGGTAGCGGTTGATCATGTTCGGATCGAGCCCGACGCGCTTCATCATCTCACGCACGGCCTCGGTCCGTTCCTTCTTCTTCATCGACTTGCGGAAGGTGAGCATCGGCTCCTCGATCGAGGCACCGATGGTCATGCGCGGGTCGAGCGAGGCGAGCGGATCCTGGAAGACGATCTGCAGGTCTTCGCGCGCCTTGCGCATGTCGTTCTTCTTCAGACCGAGCAGGTCGCGACCGATCCAGGATACCGTGCCCTCCGTCGACGGCACGAGACGCAGCACGGCCCGGGCGAGGGTCGACTTGCCGCAACCGGATTCGCCGACCACGCCCAGCGTCTCGCCGGGCTTCAGGTCGAAGCTGATGCCGTCGACGGCACGCAGCGTCTTGTATTGCGGCTGCAGACCGCCAGAGACGCGGATCGGGAACTGCACCTTGACGTCGGCGACCGACAGGAGCGGCTCGGCATCGGCGCCTGCAGCGACAGGGGCCAGCGGCGTGTGACCCGGGCGGTCCGGCTGGTCGAGGCGCGGCATCGCATCGAGCAGCATGCGCGTATAGGCGTTCTGCGGTGCGTCGAAAATCGCTTCCGCCGTGCCTTCCTCGACATAGACGCCGTCCTTCATCACCTGGACGCGATCGGCCATGCGCGCCACCACGCCCATGTCATGGGTGATCAGGGCCAGCGCCGCACCGGTATCGCGCTTCAGCTCGTCCATGATGTCCAGAACTTCGGCCTGGACCGTCACGTCGAGCGCGGTGGTCGGTTCGTCGCAGATCAGAAGGTCCGGCTCGCACAGCATCGACATGGCGATCATGACACGCTGCCGCATGCCGCCGGAGAGTTCGTGCGGATATTGTTTCAGGCGGCGTGCGGCCTCAGGGATGCGCACCCGGTCGAGCCATTCCAGCGCGCGCTGTTCGGCAGCTGCGCCGTTCATCTTCATGTGAATGCCCAGCACTTCCTGCATCTGGGCGCCGATCCGCATGTGCGGCGTGAGCGAGGTGAGCGGATCCTGGAAGATCATCGTCATGTGACGGCCGCGCACACTGTTCAGCTGGCGCGGCGGCAGGCCAAGGATTTCCTTGTCGCGATACTTGATCGAGCCCGTGGCCTTGCCGTTCGAGGCCAGCAGACCCATCGCAGCGAGGAAGGTCTGGCTCTTGCCCGAGCCCGACTCGCCGACCACCGCCAGGCACTCGCCGGGATCGATCTTCAGCGACACGCCCTTGACCGCATTCACAGTTCCATCCGGCGTATCGAAGGCCACCGTCAGGTCGGAAACCTGCAGTATGGGCGCAGTATCCTTGCGGACGCCTCCTGTGTCGGACAAAGCACAACTCCTCAAACACACGCTCGAAACGGGGGAGCATATCGCCGGAAATCGCCTTGACCAGTACCCGCATCATGGTCGAACGCAGCGATCCTGCGGCGGAACTTGCCTCTTCAGGGCGCCCGCTACGGAAACCCTTCCCATGATATACGCGATTGATGCAAACTGAGACCGATGCATGGCACGATCGGGCATTTGGGACGAAGATCTGACCGGATGACAGGATGACTGCGAACGCTGCGGAAATGCTGCGCGCGCTTTATCGCGCTGCGCCGGTCGCCGTCATCATGCTCGACACCAGGGGCCGGATCGACAGCGCCAATCCCGCCGCGACGCGCCTTTTCGGACAGACCGAAGCCAGCCTCGCCGGCCAGCGCGGCGATGTGCTGTTCGCCTCGCCCCGTGATTTCGACGCCCTGGCCGAAGCCGGCTTCGGGCTGGATACAGACCGCGAGACGCACGAATTCACCGCCCGCTACCGGGCCCGCGGCGGGCGCGTTCTCGATGGCGAGACCGTTGCCAGCCGCATCGCCGGCGATGACGAAGCCTTGCTGGGCACGCTGCTGATCATTCGTGACGTTTCGGCGGAGCGTTCGCTGCAGGCGCGGCTGGAGGCCAGCGACATCCAGCTTCGCGCCGCCCTGGCCTCGGCCAATGAGGGCGCCTTCTCGCTCAATCTTGCGACCGGTCTCGGCTCCTCACGCGGCTTCATCAATGAATTCCTGGGCATCCAGACGTCCGATGCCACGATCCGGCTGGAACGCCTGCTGGATGTGATCGCTGCCGATATGCGCGACACGGTCGCCAGTGCGATCGGCCGGCTGTCGCGCGCGCCGGGCGAGGCCCTGCATGTCACCTTCCCGGCCACGCGGGCCGATGGCGAGCCCCGCTGGCTGGAAATGCGCGGCCGGGTATCCGAGTTCGCGCGCGACGGATCCCCGCTGCGCCTGTCCGGCGTGATCTCCGACGTCACCGAGCGCCAGTCGCTGGAGGAACAGCTGGCCGAGCGCGAACGCCAGCTGGCCAACGCCATCGATGCCGGGTCCTGCGGCGTCTGGGAGCTGGATACGGAGACGGGGCGCGTCACGCTGATCGGTCCCATTCGCGACATGCTGGGCCTCGAGCCCGGCCGGACGCAGATCGATACCGCCGACTGGCTCGACCGTATCCACACCGATCAGCGTGGCAGTGTGACCGCCCAGATCGATGCGCTGGCGGCCGGGGAGTCCGACCGCATGGATGTGGAATACCAGCTGCGCGACGCCCGCACGGACAGCTGGACCTGGCTGCGCTCGCGCGGCCGACGGCTCAGCGAGGATGCCGAGGGACGCCTCGCGGCGGGCATTCTGACCGACATCAACGAGCGCAAGGTCCTGCAATCCCGTCTTGCCGCCAATGAACGCATGCTGCGCGAAGCGGTCGATTCGGCCAATGAAGGGGCCTGGAGCCTCGACGTCGAAGGCAGAACGCTCCGGGCCTCCGGCCTGCTGGCGAGCCTTCTGGGCCTGAGCGGCAGCGACGAGGCCGTGCCGGCGCGGCGCTGGGCCGATGCCATTGCAGAAGACGATCTGGAAGATGGCCGCAAGCGCTTCCAGCGCCTGCTGCAGGTTCGCCGGCACTCACCATCCGGACCGCCAAGTTCGCGAACCTGGGAGTTCCGGATGCGCGGCCGTGACGGCGAGCTGCTCTGGCTGCGGGCCGGCGGGCAGATCGTCGGCTGGACCGCCGAGGGCCGCCCGGCCCGTATCGCCGGCACCGTGATCAACATCACCGAGGAGCGCCGCCTGCGCAGCGAGCTCGACCAGAGCGAGGCACGCCTGCGCGAGGCACTCGCCGGCGCACGCGAAGGCGCCTGGCATTTCGACCTCCAGACGCGGGTCGGCGAGGTTACCGGGATCATCTCGGAAATGATGGGCCTGCCGCCGCGCGACGCCCGCATCACCTATGACGACTGGGCCGCCCGGATTCACCCCGACGACGCGGGCGAAGCCCGGCATATCGTCGATTCGATGGCGGACGGCGAGACCACCTCCATCGACACGGTCGTGCGCTACCGGTCCGAAGCGGACGGCTGGATCCACATTCACGTCCGCGGGCGCGTCTCCCGGCATGACGAAGATGGCGCGCCGCGCGTCGCCGACGGTTTCATTACCGATATTTCCGAACGCGTGCGCACCGAACGCCGGCTCAGCCAGCGAGAACAGCAGCTCGCCGAAGCGGTGGACGCGGCATCGGTGGGACTGTGGCGCATCGAGACCGAAAGCCAGACCGTTACGCTCCAGGGCACTATCGTCGCTGAACTCATCGCCGATGAAACCGAAGCCACGCTCGCCCTGGAAGACTGGTTCTCACGGCTGCACCCGGATCATCTTCCGGCGGTCGACATGGCCCGCCAGGCCTTCCGGGATCCGAACCACGGCGCGGTCGATGCCGAGCACCGCGTGCGCGACCGCAATGGCGACTGGACCTGGTACCGCTCGACCGGCAGCGTCGTCGAACGCGATGCGGACGGACTGCCGCGTGTCATCAGCGGCGTGATCTGGAATATCGATGCCGCGCACCGGGCCGAGGCGGAGCTCGCAGACCGCCAGATGCGGTTCGAGCGCATCTTCCGCGCCACGCCGGCGATGATGCACACGATCGACGGCAACGGCTATATCGTCGAGGTCAGCGATTACTGGCTTGCCCATCTGGGCTATCGGCGGGACGAGGTGGTCGGCCGCAAATCGATCGACTTTCTGGATGCCGAGTCGCGCAAACGGGCCGTGGAAACCAACCTGCCCAACCTCTTCAGCACAGGCTCCAACACCAACGTCCCCTATCGCTTCCTGCGGTCTGACGGCAGCACGATCGACGTGCTGCTCTCATCCTTCCTGGAACGCGACGGCGACGGACAGCCGCTGCGCAGCTATGCGACGCTGACCGATGTGACGGCCCTGCGCGAGGCCAATCTGCTTCTGGAACGCTCCAATCGCGAGCTCGACCAGTTTGCCACGGTCGCCTCGCACGACCTGCAGGAACCGCTGCGCAAGATCGCCGCCTTCTCCAGCCTGGTCCGCCGCCGCTATGGCGAACGCCTCGACGAGGACGGGCGCCGCAATCTGGAATTCCTGGTCGATGCCGCCCACCGGATGCAGCGCCTGATCGACGACCTCCTGACCTATTCCCGCCTCGCCAGCCAGCCGTTCGAATACCAGCCCGTCGACCTGGCCGGACCCGTGACGCAGGCGCTGGAGAACCTCGACGCCTCGGTGTCGGAGAATCATGCCCGCATCGAGATCGGCGACATGCCGACCGTGCGGGCGGATCCCGTGATCCTGACACAGATTTTCCAGAACCTGATCGGCAACGCCCTGAAATACCGCAGCTTTGCCACACCTGAAGTCGACATCAGCGCACGCCGGGATGGCGATCGCTGGATCATTGCCGTCAGCGATAACGGCATCGGTCTGGACATCAAGTTTGCCGAAAAGATCTTCGCGCCCTTCCAGCGCCTGCATTCGCACGAAGCCTATCCGGGCACGGGGATCGGGCTGGCGATGGTGCGCCAGGCCGTGGAGCGTCATGGCGGCGAGATCTGGGTGAAGAGCGCGCCGGGCAGCGGCGCGACCTTCTATTTCACCCTGCCCGCCGACCGGTCCATGCCGGCGCCGGAGCAGGAAGCGGGGCCGGTCGATCTCGACAACGCTGCCAAATAGCGCGCCTTGCGGGATCAGGTTCAAACCCCACAGCCTTGAGCGCGTTCCATGTGAGCATCGACCCCGGCACCGAGTGCGACGACAGGCCCGGGTCGAGCGGAGCGGGAACAAAGAAAAGATAGCGCGCCTGGCGGGATCAAATTCAAACCCCACAGCCTTGAGCGCGTTCCATGTGAGCATCGACCCCGGCACCGAAAGCGATGACAGGCCCGGGTCGAGCGGAGCGGGAACAAAGAAAGAAATGGCGCGAGCCAGCCCCGTTATTCGAACCGCAGCGCCTCGATCGGGTCGAGACGCGAGGCCCGGTGCGCCGGGTAGAAGCCGAAGAAAACCCCGACCAGTGCCGAGGCACCGATGGCAATCGCCACGATCAGCGGATTGATGGCGATCTCCAGTTCGCCCACCTCGGCATAGACGAGCGTGCCGCCGACGCCGACCACAAGTCCGGCCAGACCGCCGATCAGGCACAGCACGATGCTCTCGATCAGGAACTGGTTGCGCACATCACGCCGCCGCGCACCGACGGCCAGGCGCAGACCGATCTCGCGCGTGCGCTCGGTCACCGAGACCAGCATGATGTTCATGATGCCGATACCGCCGACCAGCAGCACGATCCCCGCCCCCACGGCGAGCAGCAAGCCCAGCTGGCTCTCCGTCTCGTTCTGGGCGCGGATGAATTCGGCCAGATTACCGACAAAGAAATTGTCTTCCGCGCCGGGCTGGATATCCCGCCGGATCCGCAGCAGGTCCTGGATGTCCTCGATGACGCGCGCATTGTTCTCGCCCGGGGCGATATCGACGAACACCGTCTGCACGCCGTCGCGCTGGGTGACACGCACGCCGGCGCCGAAGCGCTGGCGGATCGTGTTGAGCGGCGCGAAGATCACATCGTCCTGATCCTGGCCCCAATTATTGTCGCCCCGCTCCATGACGGTGCCGATCACCTCGAAGGGCTGGCCGCCGATGCGCAGGGACTGGCCGATCGGACTGGCGCCGTCGAACAGTTCGGAAATAATGGTCTGGCCGACAATGGCATAGCGCCGGCCGGCCGCTTCCTCGGCCGACGAGAAGCTGCGTCCCTGATCGATCTCCCAGCCGCGCGCCGACAGATAGTCGGGATTGATGCCGACAATACGGGTCGTCCAGTTGGCGCCACCGAACACGACGGCCGACGCGGTCGTCACTTCGCCTGAAGCGCCTGCGACACCGGCAATCTGCGTGCGCAGGGCTTCCACATCGCCGTCGGTCAGCGGATCGGCCGTACCGGCCCCGCCGCGCCGTCCGCCGAACATGCTGGAGCCGGGCCGGATGATCAGCAGGTTGGCGCCGAAGCTGGCGATCTGTTCCTCGACGGCCTGTTTGGTTCCTTCGCTGATCGAGACCAGTACGATGACCGAGGCGACGCCGATCACGACGCCCAGCATGGCCAGCGCACTGCGCAGGGCGTTCACGCGAAGCGCGATCAGGGCGATCCGCAGGGAGGCGGCGAGATTCATTGGCGGTCCTCCACGATCCGGCCGTCCCGGAACACGATCTGGCGCCGCGCGTGATCAGCGACTTCCTGTTCGTGGGTCACGACGATGATGGTGATCCCCTCGCGATTGAGCTGGTCGAAGATCGCCATGATGTCGTCCGAAGTTCGCGAGTCGAGCGCGCCCGTGGGCTCGTCGGCCAGCAGGATTTTCGGATCGTTGACGAGACCGCGGGCAATCGCCACGCGCTGCTGCTGACCGCCGGACAGCTGGTTGGGCTGGTGGTCCGAGCGGTCGCCCAGCCCCACCTGTTCCAGCCGCGCCATCGCCCGCTTGCGCCGTTCCGCGGCGGGCACCCCGGCATAGACCAGCGGCAGGGCGGCATTTTCCAGCGCCGAGGTGCGCGAGAGCAGGTTGAACTGCTGAAAGACGAAGCCGATCGTCCGGTTGCGGAAGGCGGCGAGCCGGTCGGCATCCAGCGCCAGAAGGTCTTCGCCCGCAATGTGCAGCGAGCCGGAGTCCGGCCGGTCCAGCGCGCCCAGCATGTTCATGAAGGTCGACTTGCCGGATCCCGATGCCCCCGTGACGGCGACATACTCGCCGGCCTCGATATCGACACTGACCCCGTCCAGCGCCCGCACGGTCTGGTCGCCCATCGTGTAGACGCGGACAAGGTCGCGGCAGGCGATCAATGCGCTCATTCGCGCACCTCGCGGGCGCGGGTCACCACGGCCTCGCCGGCTTCCAGACGGCCGCCGACCACTTCGCTTTTCTGGCTGTCGGAAATACCGACGCGGATCGGCCGCTCGACCAGCGTGCCGTCCGCCTCCTCGACCCAGACCGTCGCCGAGCGGGTCTCGCGCATCTGGCGCTGGAAGGCGCGATAGCGTTCCAGCTGGTCTTCATCGAGCAGCGGGCGGATCTCGCGATCGATCTCGGCCTGCAGGGCTTCGCGATCGAACTCGCCACCGGCCTGGGCCTGGCTCATCGCCCGCCCCATGGCGGCGCGGAAAATGCCCCGGATCTGGTCCTGCTGGGCGGCATCCAGACCGACCGCCTCGCTGAGACGCGTCATGGGATCATTGCCGCCGCCCGGACCGCCGGGACCGCCCCGGCCGCCGCCTTGCGGGCCACCACCGCCTTCGCCCAGCGGCTGTGTCCGCCCCTCCAGTGCCGGCGAGGGCCGGAAGCGCAGGGCCGCGTTGGACACGGTGAGAACGCCGGTGCGCTCGCCGGTGATGATATCCATGTTCGCCGTCATGCCCGGCAGCAGCAGCTCGTCCGGGTTCGCGGCCAGAACGACGACTGTGTAGGTGACGACATTGTTCAGGGTTTCCGGCGCCAGGCGGATCTGGTCGACCACGCCTTCCATCTCGGTGTCCGGATGCGCATCCACCGTGAAGCGCACCGGCTGGCCGGCGCGGATCTGGCCGATATCGGCCTCGTCGATCTGGGCGTCAATCTGCACCTGTCCCAGATCCTGGGCGATGGTGAACAGCACGGGCGCCGTCATGCTCGCCGCGACGGTCTGGCCGACATCGACGGCACGGTCGACGACAATGCCATTGATCGGCGCGCGGATCGTCGTGCGCTCGAGATCGATACGGGCACTGGCCAGCGAGGCATCGCGCTGGGCCAGCACAGCCTGGGCATTGGCGATCTGGGCGCGCGCCACCTCGACATCGGCCTGGGCCGCGTCGAGCGCGGTCTGGGCAGTGTCCAGCGAAGTCTGGGCCACCGTGCCGCGCTCGCGCAGCGTTGCCATGCGGTCGAATTCCAGCTGGGCCTCGCGCAGCGTGGCCTGGGCCCGGGCGAGCGAGGCGCGCTGCAATTGCAGGCTCGCCGCCGCTGTCGCACGCGCGGCCTCGGCTTCGGTAACACGGGTCTCATAGGTCTGCGGGTCGAGCCGGGCGATGACCTGGCCTTCCTCGACCTCATCGTTGAAATCGACATGCAGTTCGGCGATCTGGCCGGACAATTGCGATCCGACCTCGACCGTTACCAGCGCGCTGACAGCGCCGGACGCCGCCACGATACGGCGCACATCGGCCGGGGCCGCTGCCTCGGTCTCGATTGTCACCTCGCCGCTGCCGCCCTCGCCGCGGCCGAACATCCACCAGCCGCCGCCGGCGATGACGACAAGTGCTACCGCCCCGGCAATCCAACGCCTGTTGTCGAGCATTCCGTACCCCTTCACGATCCGGCCTGTGCGGCCCCGCCACCCCTGCGGACGGTGCAACGCAGCACGACGGATATTCCGTCGCGGCAGATGCAGATCATCGCATGTAGCTCACGGGCGGGGGAAAGGCTATGACAGGACGTATCGAGTTCAGCGGAAGGCACCGCGCGTGGAGGAAATCGAGTTCCTGCTGTCCGTCCCGGGCATGCCGCTGGCCTTGCGCCTCGCACCGCTGGTCGCCGTGGTCGTGTGGATCTTCATCACCGTCAATCTCTGGCGCGGCGGGTTCACCGACCTCACCGAACGCCTCAGCCGGCCGCGCTGGGCCGGGCCGGAACGCGCCCGCGCCGTGATGATGATCCCGCTGCGCGCGCTCATGCTGGCCGGCGTCGCAGGCTTCGCCGCCGTGATGACCGTGCTGGGCCTGCTGTTCAACGCCGCCGTGATCCTGAACATCATCCAGGCTGTGCGCGGGCTCTGAGCGCGGGCGGAGGTCCGGCGCACCGGCGCCCTTCCCCGACCAGCCAGTCCCCGAAGGCCTCAGCGGCCGCATGCGGCTGCCCGGCCGGCCGGATATAGACATAGGCCAGACCGGTATCGGCCAGCCCCAGCGGCGCGACCAGCTGGCCGTCCGCCAGATCGTCCTGCACCAGGCTCCAGCCGCCGATCGCCACGCCCAGCCCGGCCGAGGCCGCCGCGAGCATGTAGAAGGTGTGATCGAAAAAGGTGCCGGCATGGCCGTCCGATGGCGGCCAGCCGGTGCGCGCCTCCCATTCCGCCCAGCCTTCCGGATAGGTGCGCGTGTGAAGGCGGGTCAGCCCGTCCAGGCCCGCGCCTGCCGCGTGCTCTGCCCACACGGACGGTGCGACGACCGGGCCCTGATAGTCCGGCAGGAAAGCGGTGACCTCTGGTCCGGCGACACGGGCCGCGCTCTGCATGCGGATCGCGGCATCATAGCCGCCGGTGCGGAAATCGACCGGCGCATGCGACTCGCTGACTTCCACCGCGATCTGCGGATGGTCGCGATAAAAGCGCGGCAGGCGCGGGATCAGCCAGCGCATGGCAAATGTCCCCAGACAGGAGACACGCAGGACCGACTGGGCCGCGCGCGCACGGCGCGGCAATCCGGCCTGGATATCGTCAAACGCCCGGTCCAGCACATCGGCGAGCTGGCGGCCCGCCGGGGTCAGGCGGAGATCGGTCCTCGGCCCCTCGACCAGCGACACGCCGAGCCAGTCCTGCAGCGCCCGGACCTGCCGGCTCACCGCGCCATGGGTGACGCACAGCTCGTCGGCCGCGCGCAGCATGCGGCCATGCCGGGCAAAGGCCTCGAAGGCCCGCAGCGCGCTGAAAGGCGGCAAGTCGCGGCGTTTGTCCATCGGGTTCCAGGCCGTCATCTATGTGCGTCAGGATCGGACAAACGGTGCCCTGTCTCTGCTCACAAGAGCAGTATGTGATCTGAACTCACATCAAAAGGAAATAGTATCGCTTGTTTCCACTGCCCGGGTGGCGATGCTCCGGCGCCGTGACGCCAAGGAGACGCCATGCCCCGGATCGCCGCTTCCCCGCTGCTTCAGGCCTGCCTGCTGGGCGTGACCCAGATCGTCGGCTTCGGCTCGACCCTCTACCTGCTGACGGTGCTGGCGGCACCAATCGGCAATGCGATGGGCTGGCCGCTGGCCTGGGTGTCCGGCGGCATGTCGGCCGGGATCGTCACCTCCGCCCTGGTCGCACCGCATGTCGGACGCCTGATCGCCCGCGAGGGCGGCCGCCGGGTCCTGATGACGGGATCGCTGCTGCTGGCCGCCGGTCTGGCGACTATCGGCCTGGCCTGGCACTACGCCATCTACCTGATCGGCTGGAGCCTGGTCGGCCTGGGCATGGCGTGCAGCCTCTATGATGCGGTGTTCAGCACGCTGGGCCGGGCCCATGGCCACAAGGCGCGGCGCCTGATCTCCACCGTCGCCCTGTGGGGCGGGTTTGCCAGCACCGTGTTCTGGACACTCAGCGGCGTGCTGGTCGAGGCGGCCGGCTGGCGCGTCACCTGCCTGGTCTATGCAGCAGCCCAGATCGCGATCTGCCTGCCGCTGTTCTTTTTCGCCGCACCCGCAGGCCTGGCCGAGGCCGCACCGGCAGATCCGGACCGCAAGGCGCGTCCCCATCCCGTTGCCCGCACCGTGCATACGCTGGAACCGGCCCGCACCCTGTCGGCGATCCTCTTCATCGCGGAAGTCCTGGTGGCGTCGATCATCGCCGTCCATCTGGTCAATCTGCTGGCGCGCATGGATGTCGGACTGACCGCCGCAGTGGCGCTCGGCGCCTTTATCGGCCCGGCCCAGGTCGCCGGCCGCGCGGTCGAGATGACTCTGGGCCAGCGGCTGCACCCGGCGATGACGGTGATCCTCGCCATCGGCGCGATCATCACCGGGCTGGGCCTGCTCACGATCGATGCGCCCGCTGTCCGGATGCTGGCCGCGATCGTCTATGGCGCGGGGATCGGTGTGCTCTCCATCGCCCGCGGCACGCTGCCGCTTGCGCTATTCGGGCCGGTCCGCCAGCCCGTCGTGACGGGCCAGATCGCGCGGCCGATCATGCTGGTCCAGGCGGTCTCGCCGGTCGCCGGCGCCTTCGCGATCACCCGGCTGCCGCCGGAAGCCGTGCTCTGGCTGCTCGCCGCCATTGCCGGTATCGCCCTTGCGGCCGGCCTGCTTCTGCGCCGGATCTGCCTGGCGCAACCGGACCCGGCCGCACTGCCGGACAGTCAAAGCACCTGACAGATCGACAATCCGGGTCCGCAGGCGTATCTGCCAAGCGGCAATCCGGCCTGAAGGAAACCTGTCATGAGCGAGCTCCCGCCCTGTCCCGAATGCGGCTCGGCCTACACCTATGAGGACGGCGCGCTGCTCGTCTGCCCCGAATGCGCCCATGAATGGACGGCCGGTGCGGCACCGGTGGCGGCAAGCGGCCCGGTCTGGCGCGACGCCAACGGCACCGAGCTGGCCGACGGCGATACGGTCACCGTGATCAAGGACCTCAAGATCAAGGGCACGTCCCAGGTCGTGAAAGTCGGAACCAAGGTGAAGAATATCCGCCTGGTCGAAGGCGATCACGATATCGACTGCCGCATCGACGGCGTCGGCCAGATGGGGCTGAAAAGCGAGTTCGTGAAGAAGGTCTAGAAGCTCAGCGTCACCTGTCCGTAGCCGAACAGGGTGGTATCCGTGCCCGGCCCGCCAGGGACATTGTCCGGAAACGCGCCGGCCAGGAAAGCCGACGCACCGATCTCGAATTCCAGCCCTTCAGGGCCGGGCCGGTAGCGGGCGCGCCCGTCGATCGCGTGTCCGAGAAAGCGGCCGGACTGGCCGGACGGGTCGCGCAGCCCGGCAATCACCCAGCTGTCAGTCGCACTGGCCAGGGATGCCGCCGACCAGGCGATGCGCGCATCCCAGCGCGCCCCGGGCACGACGTCCAGCCGCAGGCCCGGCGCGCTGAGATTGGCCGGGGTCAGCGGTCCGTGCAGGCTGGTATTGTTCAGATCCGTGCGCCGCGAACCGAACAGCCGCTCATACTGGTCGAACCGCCCGTCATCGGGCTTCTCGTCGCCGCTTGCCCAGTAGTATTCCGCCGCCAGCCGGGGCTGCCAGGGCAGATCGAATGTGTATCCGACCGCCGCAAACAGCATGGTGGCGCTGACATCCAGGTTTTCCGTGTCTGTAGCCGCCCGGCTGGCCCGGCGGCGGCCCAGACGCCAGGCGCCTTCCACATCGACATCCCAGCGGCCGGCCTGCGGTGCCCGATAGGCCCGCACGCCGGAGGTCACATACTGCCGGTTCGGCGTGGGCGTATCGGCGGTGTCGCGCTCCGTCAGCCCGTAGACGAAGACCTCGCCGGTCAGACCATCGGCGAGTGCCGGCGCCACATCCTTGCGCCGGTAGTGGACGGCCCAGATGCGCCGGTTCCACTCCTCTTCATCGCCGGACATGCGGTTGTCCGCGATCTCGGCCCGGTCGCCGGGCCGGCGGGAGACCGGGACCACCGCCACCAGGTGCAGTTCGTCGCCGCGGGCATTGTCCGCACGGTAGTGAAAACCGGTATAGCTCTTGATCACATTGGCATAGCTGATGCGCTCGATCTGCCGTTTCGAGCCGATGCTCACCGTCTGCCGGCCCACCGTCAGTGTTGCCGATCCGTCCGCACCGAGAAGCGAGGGCAGATCGGCGCGGACGTAGAGCTGCAGCACGTCCAGCGGATTGACATAACTCGTGCTCAGCGGCGTGCCGCTGTCATCCAGCCAGGCGCGGCTGTCCTGCAGTTCCAGACCGAAAGTGACCGGCTGCATCTCGTATTCGGCGAGCAGAAGATTGCGCATAAACAGCGCCTGGTCGCCGCCGGAACCGCCGGCGCGGAACTGGCCGTCCAGCGTTTCGTAGCGCAGGCGCGTTTCCCCCGACACCGACAGGCGCGGCGGCGGCACGTCCTGGGCCGGTGCGCCGGCGCTGACGATCGTGGCCGACACAAGGGCGGCAGCGAAAGAGGCAGAACGCAGAAGGCGCGATTGGCCATGGCAGCGCGGCGCATGCATGATAGGTCTCCGAAACGATGCCCGCCCCGCCTATACGATACGGTTCAATTGTTCAATGACCATTGAAATGAATGACAACCCGGCCGATGACGAAGCCGCCGCCCGCCTGTCCGCACTCGGCCATCCGACCCGGCTGCGCGTCTTCCGCACGCTGATCGCAGCAGGCCCCGACGGCATGCCGGCCGGCGAACTGGCTGCGCGCGTCGGGGTGGCAAAGAACAATCTGTCCTCGCATCTCAACGTGCTCCGGCAGGGTGGGCTGATCGTCATGCGACCGTCAGGCCGGTCCCGCATCTATGCCGTCGACCTCGACACGATCGCCGCCACGATCGGCTATCTCGTTTCCGACTGCTGCCAGGGCCATCCCGAAGTGTGTGAAGCCCTGTCGCCCGGCATGGAGCGCGCCTGTTGATTCAATAGTACATGAACTATTGAATTATTGGACTGACAGGATCATACTCCTCGGACACACAACCGGGAGGTCATCATGGGCATTGCAACACTGAACAGCATTCTGGCGGCGACGCTCGCAGCCGCGGTCCAGACAGGTATCGAACCGTCGGATGTCAGCATCCGCATCATCGGTTCCGGCACGCTGGACTGCACGTTCCAGACCGCGGACGGTGAGATCAGCCGGCAGGAACGGGCGCGCCGGTCCGGCAGTTTCGAGACCGTCCGCGCAAGCGACGCGCTGTCGGGCCAGTGCACCTACAGCGTTCCGGAGAACCGCGACCTGCTCATCCGCATCATGGAAGCGGGACAATTTGCCTGCCCGTTCGAGCCGGGCATCACCCCCGAAGAATGCTCGGTCACGTTCAATGGCGAAACAGGCGGCACGTTCGACCTGACCCCGGCGGGATAATCAGCCGGCCATCTCGTCCGGGAAATTGCGGGTCCAGACATCGCCGAAACGGTCATGCGCCCGCACGGCGCGGCCGATCGCGGCGAGGCGCGGCGTCTCGGCGTCGAACCAGTCGCGGCCGGGACGCCAGAACGTCATCGCGCCGAGATAGATATCGACCGCGGTCAGACGTCCGCCAAGGAACCAGGGACCGGCCGCCCGGCTGCTGGACGCCTGCTGTTCGAGAATGCGGTAGAGCCGCTTGCCATAGGCATCGACCGTCTCGCGGAAACCGGCCTGGCCCTCCGGCACCGGCACGAAACGCGCCGGCACATCGCCATAGGTATAGGTCGGGTAGACATTGGCGACCAGGAAGACGAGGGCGTTGAGAAAGTCCGCCCGCTCGTGCGCATCCGGGCCGGGGACGAGCGAGGTCTCGGCGGCCAGGTCTGCCAGGTGCAGCGTGATCGCCGCGCTCTCGGTCATCACCGTGCCGTCATCGAGCACCAGGGTCGGGATCTGGGCCAGCGGATTGATGCCCTCCAGCGCATCCCGCGCGCCGTCGTCGGCGAACAGGTCGCCGACCGGCTCGAGTGTGTGCGCCAGCCCGTACCAGGCCAGCTGCGCCTCGGCGATCACCGATCCCCAGCCTGCGCGTGCATAGAGTTTCATCATCCGATCCCGTCTCCATTCTCCCGTCGCGCTGTCACCGGTCTGGCGGCGAACGCGGCTAACTGGTAAAAACTAGTTTGGAGGTTATCGATGAGTCAACTTGTAAAATGCATTTTACCGGTTAGTTGGGTCCTGCCGTGACGGATTTCGGGCCGGAACACTTCATCGGCGGCCGCTTGTGTATCGACTTCTGCAACACGGCAGACGGCCGCGAGACACGTTTTGCCGATGCGCTGGCCGAACCGGCGGATGCCGTGCGCTGGATGACGGCGTCGGGGCATTGGCCTGACGGCGACGTTGCGGCACTGGACGCATACCTCGCCGACGACAGCGCCTGGCCCCGCTTCCACGCAACCGCCCATGATCTGCGCGAAGCGATCTATCATGCCCTGACCAGCCGGATGCACGACGGCCAGCCGGCCGCAAAGGCGCTCGACGGCCTTACCGGGCATTATCGCGCGATGGCCGGGCAGGCCGCCCTCATCACGGACGCCGGTGGCCAGACACAGCTGGACTGGTCCGGCGCAGATGCCGCCACACGCCTGCTTGCGCCCATCGTGATGGATGCGGTGGCACTGCTGGGCGAAGACAATGCCGTGCGGCTGAAACAGTGCGATGGCGAGCGCTGCGGCTGGCTCTTCCTCGACACCTCCAAGGCCGGGCGCCGCCGCTGGTGCGACATGGCGACCTGCGGCAATGTCTCGAAAGCCCGCCGCCACGCGGCCCGGAAGCAGCCGGCGCGTTAGTTCCAGGCGGCCTCCGGCGGCGCCGGAAACCGAACATTACGGGAATTTTACTTAACCGGGTGGTGTCCGGCGTTGCACTTTGCGACCATAAATCCTGCATCACAGGTTAGGGGTACACCATGAAACGACTACTCACGGCTGCGCTCGCTGCGGCCGTCTCGCTTGGCGGTCTGGCCCATGCCCAGACGCCCGAGATCGACATTCCTTACGAAAGCTTCGAGCTCGAGAACGGCCTGACGGTCGTCGTCCACGAGGACCGTAAGGCGCCGATCGTCGCCGTGTCCATCTGGTATGGCGTCGGTTCGGCCGACGAACCGGCCGGCCGCACGGGCTTCGCCCACCTGTTCGAACACCTGATGTTCAACGGGTCGGAAAATTACAATGACGATTATTTCGGTCCGTTCGAACAGGTCGGCGCGACCGGCATGAACGGCACCACCTGGTTCGACCGCACCAATTATTTCCAGACCGTGCCGACGCCGGCCCTGGAAATGGCACTGTGGATGGAATCCGACCGGATGACCCACCTCTTGGGCGCCATCGACCAGGAACGCCTCGACGAGCAGCGCGGCGTTGTGCAGAACGAGAAGCGCCAGGGCGACAACCAGCCTTACGGCATGGTGGAATACTCCCAGCTGCGCGCACTCTTCCCGGAAGGCCACCCGTACGCGCACTCCACGATCGGCTCGATGGAAGACCTCGATGCCGCCTCGCTGGAAGACGTGCAGGACTGGTTCCGCCAGTATTACGGCGCCTCCAACGCGGTTCTGGTGCTCGCCGGCGATATTGACGCCGAAGAAGCCCGCCCGCTGGTGCAGCGCTATTTCGGTGACGCGCCGGTCGGCCCGCCGGTCACCCGCATGGACCAGTGGATCCCGGAACGCGACCGTAACACGACCGAGACGATGTATGACGACGTGCCGCAGGCGCGCGTCTACCGCACCTGGGTCGTGCCGGGCCGCATCACCGAGGAACGCGCCCAGCTCGAGCTG